>Ga0335081_10000293_pt1 | contig 93531 bp, 81 predicted proteins | sample Lox_Sample_35_FD_206713 | JGI IMG/M metagenome (GOLD analysis project Ga0335081, IMG submission 206713) | Soil microbial communities from Loxahatchee National Wildlife Refuge, Florida, United States - Lox_Sample_3.5 | ecosystem: Environmental > Terrestrial > Soil > Wetlands | place: USA... | reverse complement strand
CTGTCCATTCGCATCCGCTGTTGCAATTCGTGCCATGCGCTGACTCTGCAGATAAGCAATCTCAGCGGGCATAAGACTGTCTTGGTTTTTATTCGCCATAGTCTTTTCCTTTCTCAATTACTTTGCCGCAAACGCGGCTTCTTTAACTTCTTCCTGTTTCTTGAATTGGCTCATATATAGGTTGTAATAGAAACCTTGCTTCGCCATCAATTCATTATGCTTGCCGCGCTCGATGATTTCGCCGTGATCGAGCACAAGGATCATGTCGGCGTTGACGATGGTGCTTAAGCGGTGGGCAATGACAATGGACGTGCGGCCCTTGAGCAATATGTCGAAGGCGTTCTGGATGAGGCGTTCGGTGCGTGTGTCAACGGATGAAGTCGCTTCGTCCAGGATCAGGATGCGGGGATCCGCCAACGCGGCGCGCGCGATCGAAAGCAGTTGCCGCTGCCCCTGAGAAAGACCCGAGCCGCGTTCGCCCAAAATGGTTTGATATTTCTGCGGCAACCGTTCGATGAACGTATCCGCGCGCGCCAGTTTGATGGCAGCCATCACTTCATCGTCGCTGGCATCGGGACGACCAAAGCGAACGTTTTCCATCACGGTTGTGCTGAACAGGAATGTATCCTGCAGCACCACGCCGACTTGTCGGCGAATAGACTCGGCGGTTACGTCGCGCACATCCACACCGTCAATGCGGATCGAGCCGCTGGTGACATCGTAGAAGCGCGGCAGGAGATTGATAATGGTGGTCTTGCCTGCGCCGGTCGGGCCGACGATTGCGATGGTTTGTCCGGGCTTGGCAGTGAAGGAGACATCCTTCAACACCGGCACGCCATCTTCATATTCGTGCGAGACGTGATCGAATTCCACCTTGCCTTTGATCTGAGTCATGTCTTTTGCACCGGGTTTATTCTGCACAGCTGGAACTTCGTCAAGCAGGCCAAAGATACGTTCGGCTCCTGCAATCGCGTTTTGGATGTTGCCCCATAAAACCGCAATTTGTTGAATGGGTTGGTTGAAGCGCTGGACATAAGCGAGGAACGTGACGATCAAACCGAACGTCACAACCGTGCCCATCAGGGTTTGTCCGCTAAGCATATACCAGCCTCCCACGCCGGTCACAATGGCGAGCGCAACATAACCCAGCGCTTCCAGTGTTGGTGAGAGCGCGGCGGTGAATGATACCGCGCGCACATTGGCATCGCGGTTGGCGGCGTTGACGCCCTTGAAGTTTTCGATATTCTCATCGACGCGGTTGAAGGCTTGCACTTCGCGCACCGCGGCGATGCTTTCCTGCAATTCGGCATTGACGTTTCCGATTTCGGTGCGGGTTTTTCGGTAAGCCTTACGCGCTTGGTCAGAGAAGTAAAGCGTGGCGATGAACATGATTGGCGAAACTGCCAGCGAGAGCAAAGCAAATGGCAGGTTTTGCGTGAACATGTTGTAAGCAACCCAAATCAAAAGCAGGATGCCGCTAAACACATTCACTAAGGCGAATGATATTGCCTGTTCAATCGCGGATGTGTCGTTCGTAATGCGGCTCATCAAGTCGCCCGCTTCGTTCACTGAATAATAGCTGAGCGAAAGCTGATGCAATCGCTCGAACACATCCACGCGCAGGGCACGCAGCACGTGCTGGCCCGACCAAGACATGGTAAAGAAAGTCAAGCCGCTGAGCACTGAACCGATAACGAATAACACGATCACGATCAGAATCAATCGCACCAGACCCGCGACGCGATCAGGATTCTGCATCGCCGTCAGAGCCGGTGAGATGAAGCCACCGATGCGATAAGCGCTGGCAATAATCCATTGCGTGCCGCTGAGTTTGGCTGGGTCAGAAACGATCCAACAGCTTTCTGCCGAGGCCTGTGCCTCCGTGCTGAGTGCAGTTGAAAAAGATCCGAAGCTACTTGCGCCAAGCGGGACGAGGAAACAATCTGTAGCCTGACCGGTTAGTTCAGGCACGGTAACTTGAGTCCATGTTGAAATGGCTACGAATAGAATCGCGAGAAAAGCAGCGAATCCGAATCGTCCAAAGTAGCCGACCAGCCGCGAGAGCGTTTCGCTCAACTTGCGCGGCTTGAGGGTTTCCTGATTAAGCATGTTGCCGAAACGGCCGGGACCACCCATCATAGGTTAAATCTCCTCCGGCATATATCCGTGTTCGTGTTCATATGCCAATATTTGTGAATTATAAATTTCCGCATAAATCGGTTCATTTTCCATTAAGTCAGCGTGCTTGCCTTGGGCAACCACCTTGCCTTTATCCAGCACGAGGATTTTGTCTGCGCTCATCACGGTGCTGATGCGTTGGGCGATCACGAAGGAGGTGCGGTTCTCCATCAGCTTATCGAGCGCGGTTTGAATTAAGGATTCGGTGGTGAGGTCCACGCTGGAAGTTGAGTCGTCGAGGATCAGGATGCGCGGATCGAGCAATAAGGCACGCGCAATCGCGACGCGTTGTTTTTGTCCACCACTCAAGGTCGTGCCGCGCTCGCCGACATGTGTGTTGTACCCATCAGGGAAGGACATGATGAAATCATGCGCCTGTGCGGCTTTTGCCGCGGCAATGATATCTTCCTCGCTGGCATCCGAGCGACCAAAGGCGATGTTCTCGCTGACGGTTCCGCTGAACAGCGTGGTTTCTTGCAGCACAATCCCAATTTGTTTGCGCAGGGATTCGATCTTGATGTCGCGCAGGTCATGACCGTCCACTGTGATCTTGCCCTCGGTGGGATCATAGAAGCGCGGCAATAAATTGATGATGGTGCTTTTACCGGAACCGGTTGCGCCGAGCAATGCGATGCGTTCACCGGGTTTCGCCTCGAAGGTCACATCGCTCAAGACCGGGTCGCCGCCGTGGAAATAGCGGAAGGTGACGTTCTCGAATTTGACCTCGCCCTTGACGGAAGGCAGTTCAATGGCATTCGGTTTATCCACGATGTCAGACTTGGCATCCAGAATCTCGAAAATGCGATCCGCCGAGGCGGCGGCTTGCCCGAACTGCGTGATGATGAACCCAAGTTGTGCCACCGGGAAGAACAGATAGATCAAATACAGCGAGAACTCCTGCCAATCACCGAGTGTCAATGTGCCCGCGATGATCTGTTTGCCGCCCACATAAAGGATTGCGGCTTGACCGAGGTTGGCGATCAGGAAGATCATGGGAAACAGGAAGGTAAATAGTTTCGAGACCGAGATGGCTTGGTTCATCAGGTTATCTGCCGCGCCGCGGAATTTGGCTTGTTCCTGTTTCTCGCGCGTAAAGGCTTGAATGACTTTAATCCCCGCCAAATTTTCTTGTAGGATGGTGTTCAATATGGAAAGTTTGATCTGCACTTTTCTGAACAGCGGCTGGGCGGCACTGCCAAAAATAAAAAACAAGACCAGTGCCAGCGGCAGGATGGGCATGGCGGTCCAAGCGAGCGAAACGTTAGTAGAGAACAAGATGATGACCGTACCGGTCAACAAAATAATCGCACTTACTAATTGCAATAAACCCTGACCGATGAACAAACGCAGTTTTTCAATATCGTCCGTGGCGCGGATCATCAACTGACCGGTTTGGTTCTGGTCGTGATACGAAAACGATAACTTTTGAATCTTTGAGTACAAGTCATTGCGCAGATCATAAGCCACGGATTGCGAGTTCTTTTCCGCCCAGAAGGCCTGCAGAAAAGCGAAGACGCCGCGGAATGCCGCGAAGACGCAAATGGCAACAACGGACCAGATCAAGGCTTGAGGCGCATTGGCGAGATTGGCATTCAGTTGCGCCACTAGCTGATCCTTCGTCCAGCTGGCGGGATAGCTCAGTTGCCCAAGGATTTTTGGAAGCGCGGCGCTCATGAATTGTTGCGGGATTTGATTCAGCGCCTGCAAAACCTGCGTGGCAATGTAACCGCTGGTCACCGCGTTGATAATGCTGGCGATCAAGGCCGGTATTGCCAATTGTGCCAGCGTGGCAATGACCAGAAAAAGGTATGGCAGTACGGCTTGGCGTCCGGCATGCGAGAGATATTTGAAGGATCGTCCTATGGCGCTGGCGCCGGGACGCTTGCCATTTGTGCGGCTGTAATTGGGTCGAGACATGGTTGCTTGCATGGAGGGTCCTTTCAGATCTAAAGTAATCAGCAACAAAGTTATAAAGTTTGAATGTGCGTTGATTATGAATTAACGAAAGAGAAATGACAGAGAGGATTGTTATTTTTGCTCAAGATTGCGCGCCGCTTCCGTCAGGAGCGATAGCGCCTCAACGGTTCGGACGCGCTCCTTCTCGCTCAAGCTTTGCGCGAGCTGATCCACCCAGCGATAGCGTTCGCTGATTCCCCTTTCGATCAGCGATTTGCCTTTTGCCGAAAGCTGGATGTGCTTGGCGCGCCGGTCATGCGGATCTTCCGTGCGCTCAATCAACCCGGCTTGGACGAGGTTATCCACATGCTGACTGGCGGCCGCGTTGGTAATTTCGAATCGTTCGCTGATCTCCGAAAGACCGCATGCACCGCGATAATACAACTGCATCATGATGCTGAACTGCGGCATGGATAAGCCGGTCGCCTTGGCATGATGCGACCAGCCGCGCATCGAGCGCTGGGTGGACACGTCCACCCAGGTGCGCACGGCTTGCGTAAAGGAATCGGGTTTGGTCATGGTTAAGCCTTCTTTTTAGTTAAGAAGGGTTAACTTTATACGCGAGTTAAGGATTTGTCAAGAACCGGAAGGTTAGAGAAGTGTAAGAAAATAGAAGAGTGGTCCGTGTGTTGGGCGGCTGCGCCCATGCGAATCAAATCACTTTCCGCCCCAGGTCTCTTGCAACACCCGATAATCCAAAAGAACGATGCGCTCTTCTTTCACAATGGCTTGCGCCTCTGGCGACATCAAAAAATCGAAATCTCGCTGGCGGATATGCCTGCCTCCGCGTTCAATCGCGGACAACTCGGCATTTTCCAGGCCGGGATGCACGGCCCACTCGCTGAGACCTTCAGGCAACTCGCGTAACATCTGATGATATCGCGTCGATTGATCCACTGGATCAAGGAGGTAGCTATCCATGAAATCATAATCGTTGCAGGGGAGCCCTTGGTTTTGTATATTTTCGATCCAGGATCGTCCCATAACCCGAAGGGCGAGACGGTATTCTCTTGCCAGTTTCCGCATCAAGTCAAAAATATCCTCCCTACCATCGATGCGAAGAGCGTGCCAATCCAGATGTGTGGGATTGAGGCCGGCACTCAAGACCGTTTCGATCTGCCCCCTGAATTCCGTTTCCAGTTCATCCAGGTGGACCTGATCTAAGAATGCGTGCATTCGCTCAAAGCTGGGGAAAAACCCCGCTGGATCGACCAAGGATGGCACCTTTTCCCGAGCAGTGACCGGCCCCCAACGATAATCCACCCATTCGGAAATCACGGTGAGGTGAATACCAAAGGAAATCTCAGGATGATCGCGAAGGAAGTGCATTGCGTGCAGCGCCCAAGGACAGGGCACCATCAACGTCGTAGAACGAAGGAGGCCCTTCTTAAACGCGCGGAAGACCGCCTCGTTGACGGAATGGCACAGGCCGAAATCGTCGGCGTTGATAATCAGTAGACGCGCATCATCCGGATATCCCAACCGAGTGGTTGTTTGCATTTTATTCACCAGAGCGATCTCACGAGCGGGTTCTTTCAACGCGGCCATTCCTTCATCGCACTCCCCAGCTAGTGATTACACGGCCGCGGCATAACTCCTTTAATGGCCGCCATCTATCCTGCCAAATTGGGAGTTCGACAGTCAAGGATCCATTGGAAGTATAGCACTTCGGCCAATCCCCGAACAACGAACCTCGGCTTTTACACTCTTGGCAGCCTCTTGACTTGGAGTCGACTCCAAGTGATACACTTCCAACCGAGGTGAATTATGAAGATCATGGAAGTGAGCGAACAATATGGCATCTCTTCGGATACGCTGCGCTACTATGAACGCATTGGGCTCATCCCACCCGTCCATCGAAACGAAAGCGGCATCCGAGATTATAACGAACTAGACCTTCGGCGGGTTGAATTTATCAAGTGCATGCGGAGCGCGGGGCTTCCGGTGGAAGTGTTGATCAATTATATGGGGTTGGTTCAGCAGGGCGATAAAACTATCGAGAGCCGAAAAGAAATCTTGATCGAGCAACGCGATTTGCTTGCATCCAGAATGGAAGAAATGCAAAAAACCCTGGATCGCCTGAATTACAAAATCAAGGTATATGAAAAGGCTCTTTTGAAGAAAGAGAAGGAAATGATCCAAGTAGAGGAATTGATGGCAGGAGACTGAAATATTTTATAATAATCCATTTTAAGAAAGATTCCAATAAACCGAAAAAAGGAATCCAAAAATGCAAAAACGAAAACTTGGAAAGAGCGGCCTGGAAGTCTCGGCTCTCGGACTCGGCTGCATGCGAATGAGTTTCGGAGACAAGCCAACCGATCAGCAAGAGATGATCGCGTTCCTCCATAAGGCCGTCGAGCGCGGCATCACCTTCTTCGATACCGCCGAAGTGTACGGTCCGTTCACAAACGAGGAGCTGGTTGGCGAGGCATTGCAGCCATTCAAGGGGAACGTGGTGATCGCCACCAAGTTCGGACATAAAATTGATCCAAGCCGGCAGGGGCCCACTTGTATGGTCGGCTTGGATAGCCGCCCAGAGCAGATCCGGCGCGTGGCTGAGGCTTCGCTCCGGCGGCTGAGGGTCGAAGCCATTGATTTGTTTTACCAACACCGGGTCGATCCGAACGTGCCCATTGAGGAAGTGGCCGGTGCCGTGAAAGATTTGGTTCGACAGGGCAAGGTGAAACACTTTGGTCTGTCCGAAGCCAGTGCGGACATCATCCGCCGCGCCCATGCAGTACAACCGGTTGCGGCTTTGCAAAGCGAATATTCGATTTGGTGGAAGGCAATCGAAGAAAATGCGGTCCTGTCTACCTGCGAGGAACTTGGCATCGGCCTGGTGCCGTATAGTCCACTGGGACGCGGATACCTCACAGGTAAGGTTGACGAAAGCACAACCTACGATAGCACCGATATCCGTAGTCACAACCCGCGCTTTACACAGGCAGCCATCAAAGCCAATCGCGTTGTGATTGACCTGCTTGAGCGGATCGGCGCGCAGCAAGGAGCCGCTCCCGCCCAGATCGCCCTGGCTTGGCTCTTGGCGCAAAAACCGTGGATTGTGCCCATTCCGGGTTCTCGGAAGCTCGAGCGCCTCGATGAAAACATTGGCGCGCTGAATATCCAATTAGCAGCTGCGGATCTCAGCGAAATCGAAAAAGCCATGTCACGGATCACAGTGGTCGGCGATCGGTATTAGGGTGTTTGTCGGAAGAGCAGAGGAAAATGACGATGACGACCTGGACGAGCGCTGAGCTCAGCAAGATCGGAAACGCTGAAGAGCTACAGATTAGCTCCCTCCGCCGTGATGGCACGCTGCGCAGACCAGTGATTGTCTGGGTGGTGCGTCTTGGCGACGACCTGTATGTGCGATGCGCGAATGGCCGTGCGGGTGCCTGGTTCCGCGGAGTCGGGACGCGCCACCAAGGACATATCCGCGCAGGCGGCGTGGAGAAAGATGTTACTTTTGTGGAGGAAACCGAGCCGGCCATCCACGATAAAATAGACGCTGAATACCTTGCCAAGTACCGCCGCTATCCGCAGTATGTTGCCCCGATGGTGACGCCTGCTGTGAAGGCGGCGACGATAAAATTGGTGCCGCGCTAGCCAACTTCGTCGTGAATTCTTTTAAAGGAGTGAGACATGGAATATATCCGATTCGGATCCACGGGCATGAAGGTTTCGCGCATCTGCCTCGGCTGCATGAGCTTCGGGCAGTTGGCAGAGGACAATCAGTGGGTGTTGGAGGAAGACGACAGCCGGCCCTATATCCGGCGCGCATTGGAATTGGGCATCAACTTCTTTGACACCGCCAACGTTTACTCAAATGGAAAAAGCGAAGAGATCCTCGGCAAAGCTTTGAAAGACTTCGCCGCCTCGCGCGACGAGGTGGTCATTGCCACCAAGGTTTATTTTCCGATGGGCGAGGGTCCCAATGACCGCGGTCTTTCTCGCAAGCATATCCTGAGTTCGATTGATGCGAGCCTAAAACGTCTCGGAACGGATCATGTCGATCTCTATCAAATCCACCGTTGGGATTATGAGACACCCATCGAGGAAACGATGGAAGCCTTGCATGATGTGGTCCGGGCTGGCAAAGCGCGGTACATCGGCGCGTCGGCCATGCACGCCTGGCAATTTGCCAAAGCCTTGTTCACCTCAGACTTGCACGGCTGGACACGTTTCGTTTCCATGCAACCTCATTACAACCTGGTCTACCGCGAAGACGAACGGGAAATGCTGCCACTTTGCCGGGATCAAACGATTGCCGTGATCCCGTTTTCGCCGCTGGCGCGCGGACTGCTGACTCGCAAACCTTCGAAGGAACAAAATGAAACCCTGCGCGCCCAGAACGATGTTCTGGCCAAAACACGCTACACCCAACAAGATAACTTTGTCATCGAACAACGAGTCAGCGAACTGGCTGAGGCGCGACGCTTGCCGATGGCACAGGTGGCTTTGGCTTGGATGCTCGCCCAACCCCTGATCACCGCTCCGATCATCGGTGCAACCAAGCCTCATCACCTGGAGGACGCTGTTTCAGCTCTCTCTGTGAAGCTCACGCCAGAGGAAATCCGGCCTTTGGAAGAGCCTTATCAACCGCATCCTGTTATCAGTTATTCATAGTTTACTGGAATGGGCGGTGGTTCTTTTATTTGCAAAATCAAGCGCGTACCGTCCCGTGCAGCCCTGCCGCAGATTTCCGAATCAAAGCACTCCAACGCACCGCGATCCCAAATCTCGGTGCCTAAACCCCTTTGCGAACGATGAGATGGCGGTAACTATCTCCTTCCCCTCCTTCGACCATGTCAAATCCGGCTTGCCCGATCCAATCCCCGATTTGCCGCTCCGATGGATAGAAATGGTAAACTCCATCCCCCTCTTCCGGCCATTCTCCATACACGACCGGAATCCCCGATTGTTGATTGCGGATAAATGCAGCCTCGACCTCACGCTCCTCCGCGATTTCAACAGTGAAATATAAATAACCCCGTGACTTGAGCGCGCGATAGAAATTGCCCAGAACGATCGGCCAATCTTCGGGACAGACATGTTCGATCGCATCCATGCAGAGGGCGCCATCGAACACCTCCTGATAATGCATCTCCTGCAGGCCAATCTTCTCAACTTGAACATCCGCATATTTGGCTTTGAGTCGGGAAAGCATCCCTTGTGATTGATCGCTTCCAATCACTTGATTTCCATTCGCAAGGAGCATGGACGTATACCTGCCCGCGCCGCAGGCCGCATCAAGTATCAAACTGGGTTGTGGCAGAAGCTTCAAGAATTTTTGGATGAACTGTTGGTGAGTCGTATTGCTGTACAGGCCATATTTCTCGCCATATCGCGGGGACCAAAGTGTGGCGGAATCAATACGTCTGATCCCGTTCGAGCTTGAAGTCGAAGTCCAGCAATAGAAAGATGCCCCGAGAATAAAATTCTCCCATTCCCTGGGCATGGGATGATGGTTACCACCAGCCTGCTGAAGACGACAAGCGGAACTTCCTCACGCCCACATCCTAATGCCAACCTGCAAGTCTTCTCTCGATAACTAGCTGGAGTCGGCCGCTTCGACTCCGCTTAGTATATAGTCGGCATGCTGTTGAGGATTCTGTGATTCAACATATTCTTTCTCTTGAGGCATCCAGAGTTTCAGCCATGTGTCTGTTTTGTCTACAGCGTCCCGAATTTTGTCCCGGTCAACTCCGCGCTTGAAACCCACTTCAGGAGAGCAATTGATCCAAATTCGAAAATCGTATTTTTCGACAAAGTCCGTGTGTAGCGCAAACACTCCTTCAACAACTACTATTCCACCAGGATAAATCGGATCCGCCATTTTCCTCGTATTCGTCTTCAAGTCACAGACTTCGTAATGGGCAGGCGCATCCTTTTCTAAAGGCAGAAGTACTTCTTCCAAGACGCGCTTCCTATCATCTGCACCCATCTGGGTGAAGTAGAAGTCGTCCAGCTGCACAATTGTCACATGGGGCAGATTCTTTTTGAGATACTCTGCAAGTGTCGTTTTACCAGCCCCGCCTACCCCATCGATTCCGATCAACAAAGTCCTATGTTTCCTTGGGACAGCTTTGATTTTTCCGAGCAGATCAACAGGGAAGCCCATGTATTGATTCTATCAGCAGTTTGCTGGAGCCCCAGAATAAGGCTGAAAGCAGATGAACTGGTTCGAGGACGCTAAAGGTAACAACTGGTCCGCTGCTCTGCCATTATTGCCTGAACATGGCAGTCACGGGTTTACACGGCAAGGAAATGCAAAGAGAGCCTCAGCAGATTCATGAAGCTGAGTAGCAGGATTGTCGAGCAGTGTTCAAGCCAGATTCCTCCAACCAGGCCCAGAAGAACAGCTGGTACTGTGGCGAACGAATTCTTGAAGGTCTACGTTTTGCCTTTTGAAAGCAGGTTGATCAAGATCACCATGAGGGCTGCCTCCACCATGGTTAAGCACAGGCAAAGTGACGCTCCCACCTCAGAATGGGTTACCACCGTGAAAATGATGACGGCTAGCAAGGGAAGGAGAACCGCTAATTCGACAAGCATTACTGCTCGAATTGGTTTACCAAATTCGGGTCTTTGTAGCGGCCCGTCCTTTGATTGTCCCAAAGATTATGGAGAAAAGTCCGTTTCACCCAAGCCATGCGCGCGAAGAGAATGGACATGAACAATATGACTACTACGCCAATGAGAATCGCTGCCAGCATAGTCATCACCTCCTTATCGAAAGGGAATTTGGCACTTGGGCAATTGTATCCCTGCCGGCCGGGCAAATGGAAGGCGATCCAGGCAGGAGTATCAGGCAGGTCATACGCACAACCAGCATTTCGCGCTCCGAGCGGTAGCTCAACTGGTAGGCGCAGCACTCTTATAAGCTGTCGCTTGCAGGTTCGAATCCTTTCCGCCCCACAATAGAAACTGGGACAGCAAAGCCTGTCATATTTTTCTTCGGTTTGGCGCCGCTGCTGATTAAGCCAATCGGTGCGATTCATTCGAGCCGCCTCTTGCCAACTTCTTACGATAGAAAATCCGATCATAGCCGCCATCGAATTTTCGTTCGTACTCGACGTAGCCAATTCGCGGGTAGAAGATCTGGTTCTCGGTCATCTTGACATTGGTGCAAAGATAGACAGAATCATGACCGCGCCGCAGGGCTTCCTGTTCAGCGAATTGAAGAAGCATTTTGCCGATGCCGGTTCCTTGAAGACCGGGCAGGACAGCCACCGTGTCAATATAGAATCCCTGCTGGGTTTCGTATTGGACAAGCGCGCCCACGACTTCGGAGTGAGACTCCGCCAGCCAAACATGTCGCGCCGCAATTTCGGCTGGGAAGTCCAGCAGCATCGGGCCCGGTGGTTTGCCAATGCGTTCCACGTACATCTCAAATGCGGCAGTGACACACGCCTTCACTGCATCGACATCGCCTGCAGATGCTTGACGAATTATTGGAAGCCTAGAACCACCGTCCTGCAATTGCCACCTCCAATGACCTCGGACATCTACATTCAGGCTTTTTGCGTTCCTTTCGGCACGTAGTCAAAGAAACGCTCGATGGTATGGCCCGACTTCCATTCCGCGCGCAGACGAGTCTTCCGTTCGACTCGGCGCAGCGCGGAGAGCAGGGTTTTGTTCAGTGCGCGTGCCGATTCACCTTTCATGCTGGCCTGTACGGAAAATCCCTCGTCGGTTGGCGTGATGGCCTCTTTGGAGACCAGTTCCTCCAGGACAGGCTTGATCGCCTTCGGATTGTCTGTGCTGATACGCGCCGTGAGCGCAAAAGTTTTTGAGGCCATAAATTACTGGACGGCTTTCTTATAGAAGCGATAGCGCTTATAAATCTTCGCGCCCATATGATGAGCCAAATCCCATGTATCCGGATTATCTTCACCCGTCATCGAAAGATCCGCCCATTTGTAACCTTTGGCAACGGCGCGCTTGACCATCTCATCGAAAAGCAACACCGCCACGCCGGTGTCCCAGTATTCAGGCGGGACGGCGACACTTTTGATGGCGATCGACTCGATTTTCTTGTGCTGATAGACCAGTGCCCGCAGATAATCCCACGGATAGCGCAAACCGTTGATCTTGATCAGGATCTCATTGAAGTTTGGAATGGCAGGAAACCAGCCGATGGCTTTGCCATCCACTTCCGCGAACAAAACCAGATCGGCATCTGCCATTTCCTTTAACGGGAGAACCATCGTTTCGATGGCTTCGCGCGGATACGGCAGAAATCCCGGCAGGTGAGCCAGGGCGCGGTTTTGCAAATCCCAGATGCGGTCGATCTCGTTCTCGACGTCGTCCATGTGTGCGCCGCGGATCGTGAAATTCTTGCGTTGACGCACGCGATCCGCAACACGCGACAGGCGCTGAAGCTTTGGATTATTCAGATCCAAGTCCATGGCATACGCCAATCCATCGTCATGCTCCAGCCCAAAACCATATCGTTCAAAGAAACCCGCATAGTAGGGCGGGTTGTAACCGCACAGCAGTGAGGCGGGGCGGTCGCGGCCCTCGATCAGGATTCCGCGATTTTCCTCTCGATCCAGGTTATAGGTGCCGATCATGGTAGGCAGATGATGTTCACCCGCCCAGGTTTCTGCTTGCCTGAATAACGCCTCAGCGATGGCGTAATCGTCGTAGCATTCAAAGAAGCCGAACATGTTCTCCTGTGAGTCTTCTTTTTCGCGTCCGCAGGAAATCGTTCCGAGCGGCCGGCCATCTTTCCAGGCGATATAAAGATCGGCGATGCCTCCGCCCTTGAAGAACAGGCCGCGCCCGGGATCGGTGTTCTTTTCGCGGTCCGACACAATCGGCGGGATCCACAACGGGTCGTTTTTATAGATGCGCCACGGAAACGTGATGAAGATGCTGCGTTCGCGCTTGCTTTGGACGGGCCGGACTTCGATCATGCAGGCCTCCTCAGATGGTGAATAGAATAATCGCGATCAACGCGCACAGGATGCCCAGCCACTGCGTGCGCGTCAGGCGTTCCTTCAAAATGATCCAGGCTAAGATGACGGTCGAACCGGGAAATAATGAACTGAGCACCGCCGAAATATCAAGCCGACCTGTCTGACCGGCGAGCACATAGAAAAAGTTCCCACCGACGTCGAGAATGCCGTTCAGGATCATGGCCGGCCAGGCGGCGCGGACAGTGACGAACGAATCACGCCGCGAGACAATGAATAAAGCCATCGCCAGTGTTCCAGCACCGCGCGAATATACCATCGGCCAGAAAGTCGTCTCGCGCGTCGCAGCATTCATCAGGACAAAGTATAGGCCAAAGCCGACTCCGGCGAACAGAGGCAGTCGTAGGTCCGACAGATGCGTGAGGATATCTTTGACGCCATCTTCGCCGTGCGAGATCAGCCAGATGGCAGCCAGCGCGAATCCAAAACCTAGCAGGACGAGATATCCGGGGAATCCATCTCTGACCATTCCAACGAGAACAGGAAGCGCCGCGGCCAGCAGGGCCGATACCGGCGCGGCGATGCTCATCCTGCCTTGAGCCATCGCCGTATATAACAACATCAAGCCGACCGTGCCGAGCGCGCCTGCCGCCGTCGATAACAGGATGGAATTGAAATCCGGCGCGGGTTGCGGGGATGCCAACACCGCCATGAATAAAAGCGCGAGCCCGATCACTTCGCCGTAGAATACGGCGCGGTAGGCGCCGGTTTTGCGCGCGGCCAGTCCCCCGGTGAAATCGCCCGCCCCCCAACTGACAGCCGATGTGAGTCCCAGCAGGATCGAGATCAAGCGGATGCCTTATTGGATTCCAAAGCCCATTGCGGCGGAGTATCCGGCCAGATATACACAAAATAATAGAACGGCATAGCGATGATTGGCATGTAAAATGCGCCGATCCCAAATATGATCCGCACGACATCGGAGGCGAGTTTGTTCTTAATAATATGTGCTAAATAAAAGCCCGATAGCCCCAATTGCAGAAAGCTGCTGAAGAATATCAGAGGAAACACGATAAAGAAAAACGAGAGAAACGGGAGCATAAAAGCAGGAGGAGGTTCATTGGCATTCCCGCTCGCCACAATAACGCTGCCCATCATGGCAAACATAAAAGCTACAAAGACGAATGGATAAGCGATGACCCAAAGCGATCCCAACCCGATCACGATCTTCCATGTTCTATTGAGATTCATGACACTGTCCTCCTGCACTATTATATTCTCGTTTTACGTTTTCCCCGCCGCACGCGCCCGATCCAAAACTTTCTGGGCATTCTTCAAGAGCGGCATGTCGATCATCTTGCCATCCAGCGCATAGGCGCCCTTGCCTTCCTTTTGACTCGCTTCAAAGGTCTCCACGATTCGTCTGGCATGCGCGATCGCCTCATCGCCCGGCGTAAACGCGGTCTGCACCGGTCCGACTTGCGCGGGATGGATGATCTGCTTGCCGGTGAATCCCAACTGCGCCCCAAACTCAGATTCCTTTCTCAAGGCTTCGAGATCTTTGAAATCGATCGAGACGATGTCAATGGCTTGCAGTCCGAATGCCGCGGCAGCCGTGACCACGGCTTGGCGCGCGTAAAGCAGTTCGAGCGCCTCCCGCGTGCGCGTCGCGCCGAGGGACGCTGCGAAATCCTCCCCGCCGAAGATCAAGGCGTCCAGGCGCGGATGCGCGGCGATTTCTTTAAGATTCAGGATCCCCCTGGCCGTCTCCACATCCACCAAGATTCGAATCGAATTGACCGCCCAGCCATTTTTCAACTCCGCGGCTTCGATGATCTCATGCGCCCACTGTATTTGTTCGAGCGCTTCCATTTTCGGAATCACAATTCCATCCGGATGATATGCCACCACGGCTTCGAGGTCTTCCTTTTCCAGCCCCGAACCGACCGTGTTGATGCGCGCCAGCTTTTCGCTCCGGCCGAAATCCAATTCGCGCAACGCCTTGGCGATGGTGATGCGCGCCTCGGCTTTCTTGTTGACCGCCACGCCGTCTTCCATATCCATGCAAAGGCAGTCCACGCCGAGCGTGGTGGCCTTCATGATCTTTTTCCAGTCATCACCGGGCATATAAAGTAGGGCGCGTCGTGAGTGCATTCATTCTCCTCATCACAAAGACACGGAGGACACAAAGTTTTTCTTCGTGAGCACAAAGCGAGCTCAGGACCTTCGTGCCTTTGTGGTTAATTTAGAGCTTCTTCAAAAACATCGCAGTTCTCTCAAATTCCACCACGATGGTACCGTCAGGTTTCTTGCCCCGGCATTTGATTCGCACAATCCCCGCCTCCGGCCTCGATTTCGACTCGCGCTTCTCGATGATCTCGCTCTCGGCATAAATCGTATCTCCGTGAAAGACCGGATGCGGATGCACGACTTTATCATAACCGAGATTGGCGACAATCGTGCCGTCGGTCAAGTCCGCGACCGTCAAGCCGACCACGAGTCCCAACGTAAAGACTCCGTTCACCAAGCGCTGACCGAATTCGGTCTTCGATGCGAAATCTTCGTTGACGTGCAGCGGCTGCGTGTTCATCGTCAGCGCCGAGAATAAGACGTTATCCATCTCGGTCACGGTTCGTCCGCCGTGTTGGAACTTCATCCCAACTTCCAATTCGTCAAAATATTTGCCGGTCATAAAAACTCCTTAAGGAGGGTTAATGGGTCATGGCACATTAACCCTCCTCCATTAGCCATGATCCAGCTTCACCAGGATTTGCTCACGTTCCACCGTTTGCCCAACCTTGACCAGGAGCTCTTTCAGGACCCCGTCAAACGGCGCTTGGATACGGATTTCCATTTTCATCGCTTCCAATACCAAGAGAGTCTGGCCTTTGCTGACCGAATCGCCTTCTTTCGCATTGACGCTTCTCACCTGCCCCGGCATCGGCGCGGCCAATTCGGACATATGCTCATCTCCCGCAGAACTTCTTTGCTTTGTGTTTGACGACTTGGTCAACACAAACGTTTGTCCGTGGACCGTCACCCAGCGTTTGGCGCCATCCGATGAAACATAAGCAGTGACCTGCTTGTGGTCGATTCGCAAATCAAATTTGCCATTGGCTGCGCCGACGATTTCGACGTCCACGGTTATGTCGCCTAAGGCGGCCCTGTAATCCTTGCCGTCGGGAGATAACTCAAGGGTGGATTGATCGAAAACAACTTTCATCCGCTTCTGAATCCGCTCATGCTTTTCCATGGACTGTAGGGGTCCGGCTCACTTCGGTTTTCCGTTTTTGATGGACGGTTGAGGGTTATTTGATCTGCAAGTGCGGCGGAAATAAGTGCTTCAAAAGTTGGCTGAGACGGCTCCCACTTGAATTTCGTCTCGACCCAACGCGTCGTGACGGTGCCGCTTCGAAAATCGGGATGCGCTAAAACGGCTTGCATGAAATCAATGTTGGTGGCCACACCGTGGACCACGAAATCTTTCAACGCCGCTTGCATTCGCTGAACGGCCGCCCCGCGGTCTTCCGCATAAACGATCAGTTTCGCAAGCAACGGGTCATAAAAATGCATGACTTCATTTCCGGCAACACAACCGGAATCCACGCGAACATTCGGCCCGCGCGGCTCGATGAATTGCAGGAGCCCTCCGGTGCTTGGAAGAAATCCATTGGCCGGGTCTTCGGCATAGACGCGGCACTCGATGGCGTGTCCGCGTTGGGTCAGATCTCTTTGGGCGAACGGAAATTTTTCTCCCGCCGCGATTCGGATTTGCCACTGAACCAGGTCCAGCCCAACCACCAATTCCGTGACGGGATGTTCCACTTGCAAACGGGTATTCATTTCGAGAAAATAGAACTTCAGGCTATCGGGATCAACGATGAACTCCACTGTGCCTGCATTGAAATATCCAACGGCCTTCGCCGCCGCGACTGCCGCGGCACCCATTTCGTCTCGCAATCGTGAAGTCAGCAATGGCGAGGGCGTCTCTTCGATGATCTTTTGATATCGTCTCTGAACGGAACATTCGCGCTCGAACAGATGAACGAGGTTGCCGTGTTGATCGCCGAAGACTTGGAACTCGATGTGATGTGCGTTGGGCAGATACTTCTCAATCAACAAACGATCATCGCCAAAAGCGTTCAAGGCTTCGCGCCCGGCGGATTCAATCGCCTCGCTCAATTCCCTTTCGGCGTTGACCACGCGCAGGCCTTTGCCGCCGCCGCCCGCTGAGGCTTTGATCAAAACCGGATAGCCCAATTCTTGTGCGGCACGCTTGAAATCATTTTCGGATTCGATTCCTTCAACGCCGGGAATGGTCGGCACGCCCGCCTTTTTCATACTGACTTTCGATTCAGCTTTATCGCCCATGAGGCGAATGGAATCGGCTGAGGGACCGATAAAAGTTAATTTAGCGGAGTCCACTGCGGCGGCGAATGAAGCGTTCTCCGATAAAAATCCATAGCCGGGATGTATCGCATCAGCATTCGTCTGCTTTGCAGCAGCAATAATCTTATCAATACTTAAATAGGATTCTTTTGGCGATGGTGCGCCGAGCAGAATCGCTTCATCCGCAAATTGAACATGCGGCGCGTTTCGATCGGCTTCCGAATAGACCGCGACGGTTTGGATGCCAAGCTCTTTGCAAACCCGTATGATGCGGATGGCGATTTCGCCGCGATTGGCGATCAGGATTTTTGAGAACATGAATGCATAAGTTTACCGCCCTTTTTTCAACATCACCATCGTTTTGATGATCCGGGTTTGGCGCGTTTCTGCTCTCTTCGGTTCTTCGATCCAGCGCACATATTCTTTTTGATGTGTGTACGAAAGTTTATCGAAGACCGCTTTGGCTTGTTTATCTTTTTTGAATTCTTTGATTAAGTCTTTTGGGATTTCAACGACGCGCGGTTCCGCATCCGACTCCACCGTGATTTTGATCTCGTCACCGAATGTTTTTCCAATCTGCTCGCGGATTCCTTTTAAGATAAGCAGCATGTGATACTCGCTGCCCATGCGGACTAGCGTGCCGCGATATTCCACGCCTTCGATCATCGCTTTGATCTTTGGTCGCTTCGAGCCAAATTCTTTTTCCACATCGAAAGGGACTTCCACGAACGCGCCGCCACCGCCTGCGTTTTGAATAGTAGCTGTAAATGATTTCTTAGTCATTGCAGATTCCTCTACTCATCAATCTTCCAATGTTTGCGGACAGGTTCTCCACCCGGATATTCCGTAGTGGTTACACTTTTGACATCGAACTCAAAAAGGATATATCGTTCAGCGGGTTTATATGGACAAATCTTAACTGCTAGTGCACGCAATTTAGCATCTTCGATAAATTTTGCTTTGCCGGTAATGATCACTTCGCCACTCTTACCGCTCGTATCCGTCACGGAACAATGAACCGCATATCGTCCATCTCGGCGGAGATCATGTCCTTTTGGCGAAGTCGGTTCCATGAAAACGAAGAAGTGACCTTCACCGATGATTGGTGTAAACGGATGAACGCGCGGCGATCCATCTTTGCGAATGGTAGCAAGATAGGCAACTTTGTTGTGCAGGCGTTCTTTTCCAAACGCGGCAAGATCGGGCGCTTGAGATTCTAGTCTGCTCCAACTCATTTATAGACCTTTCACTTCAATAGTTTCTTTCAATTCGGAGTCTTCAAATATATTTAAATAAAAACCTCGTCGCGAGGATCCTGATTTATCACGAAGTTCATACAATTCTTTACGCGTCAATTTTTCAGGAATCGCCTGCATTTTAAATTCCTGTGAAACAGTTACTCCAGTTATGCCAGAGATTGCATCTGCAATTCGTCTTTTTTGTCCTGCTGAAAGTAGATTTGGAATTTCATTAAAGGCAAACCACCTCACATCCATAGTTTCACCTTCCTGACATTTTATTTCTCCACCAATTGGCTTAGCGGCAAACACTACTCTATAACCGGGAGACCAATTCCCTAACCATGAATAAATGCCAACCAATCTTGTCAATTCAATGTCCAATCCTGTTTCTTCTTTTGTTTCTCGAATGGCAGCTTGAGCAAGACTCTCTCCATCTTCAACGCCGCCACTTGGTAAAATCCATGTTTCAAAATCCTCGCGTTGAGTTAAAAGAATTTTGCCCTCCTGAATCACTGCGACATGATCCGCAAGTCCTGCCATACAAGCTCCTTAGCTGTTTTGTTTTAGAAACTTCCTCGCTTCTTCGATTTTATCCTTTTCCGCTTTGCTTGTCTTTTCCCAATAATCCAATAATTGTGTGATGGTCCATACCGCGTGCATGGCGAAGCCCGCTTGCTTTAAAGATTCTGTTGCACCGGATTGACGATCAATCAAGACAACGACATCTTTTACAATCAATCCCGCGCCCGTCAATTTCTCAATCGCTTCAAATTTGCTTCCTCCGGTTGTGGCGAGATCATCAATGATAACCACGGTCTCACCGGCATGGTGTTCGCCCTCGATCTCGGCTTTCGTGCCATAAGCTTTGACTTCCTTACGCGGATAGATCATCGGATAATTTCCCTGCAATGAAATCGCCGTCGCAATTGGAATCGCGGCATAAGGCAAACCTGCGATGCGATCAAACTTCAAGTCTTTGAGCAATGGCAAATATGCCGCACCGATTTGTTCAAGCAGTTTTGGATACGTAATGATTTGGCGCAGGTCAATGTAGATCGGCGATTGCAAACCCGACTTCAAAGTAAATGAACCGAATTTGATACAACCCGCTTCTAGTAATCCATCTGCAAGTTTGTTGTTCTCCGTCATAGGTTTCCTTTTAATAGCCGCGCTCAAAGTCAACGCGATAAATTAATTCTTCGCCTTTTATATAATGATGATAATTCTCGATAAACAATTTTGTGATGTCAGACGACAAGCTCGGCGCGGAGGTGTGAAAGGTCATCAGCAAATTGGGTGTGTTCCAAAACGGATGCTCTTTGGGCAATGGCTCCTGTTGGAACACATCCAACACCGCGCCTGCGATTTTCTTTGATTTAAGCGCTTCAATCAAAGCGGATTCGTCGAGCGCGCTGCCGCGTCCAACGTTGATGAAGAGTGCGTGTGGTGGCAAAGCATTTAATAATGAAGCATCCACAATGTGACGCGTCTCGGATGTGTTGGGCAAAACACTGATGAGATAATCTGACCCTTTAGCAAAATCAATCAAGTGGTCGCCGTGGAAATAAACATCCACAGCGGGGCAGGATTCACTGGAATGCGTATAGCCGCGCACGTTCATATCAAAAACCTTTGCAGTGCGCGCTAGATGCGCACCGATGGAGCCGACACCAAGTAGTCCGATTATTTTTCCGCGCAACATGCCGGTAGTGCTTCCATCCCAACGATGCTCCTGCTGTGCTTGATAGCGTTCAAAGATTCGTCTTTCATGATTTAGCAAATATCCGAACACGTACTCGGACATCAAGCCGCCGAACACACCGCGCGCATTGGTCAAAATATAATCGCGGCGCAAGGATGGATCGAGCAATTGTTCCACGCCTGCATACAGGGATTGAACCCAACCTAAGTGCGGCAGACTTACGAGCAGATCGCGCATCAGCCGCGGTTCGCCAAACACGATTTCAAAATCTAAACCTAATGCTTTTGCTTCATCAATATGGGTTGCAGAGAAAATCTGAATCTCTGGCAACTTGGCTGACTCAAGCAGATGGTGATAGTCATCAGCCTGTTTGGATAGAATAAGAAGTTTACGCATTCCTCTACACAGATAATTATTTCTTCATTTGAAGTTGAATGTTCACGATTTGATCGCGTAATTCTACCGCCGCTTTGCGCGGATGATCGCTTCGAGAAATTCCACGCGAAACATTGATCAACATGCCGTGTCCATCTTGACGTAAGCCGACTCTCATTGCCGATTCCAAATCTCCGCCTTGAGTTCCGACTCCCGGAACGAGGAACCATAAGTCCGGCGCGGCTTCACGGACTCGTTTCAGCGCGTCGACATGAGTTGCGCCAACAACGAGACCGATATTATTTTTGGTATTCCATTGTTGCGCAAGTTTTGCCACATGAACATGCAATGGATCGCCCGATTCAAGAATCAAGTCCTGCAAATCACCTGAACCGGGATTGGATGTTTTGCATAAAAGGAAGATTCCCTTTTCTTGATTCTGAATGAATGGTTCAATCGAATCTTTTCCGAGATATGGACTCAACGTAGTGCAATCCACGCCGAGATTCTCGAAAGCAGATTTTGCGTATGCTTCGGCAGTGGACGCAATGTCGCCGCGCTTGGCATCGAGGATGATCGGAATCTTTGAGCCGAGTCGATTCGATTCTTCGTGAATGGCTTCGATGACTTGCTTGAGGGCGGTCCATCCCTGCGCGCCAAAGATTTCGAAGAACGCCGCGTTAGGTTTAAAAGCCGCGGCGTAAGGCGCAGTATGTTTAACGAGATTCAAGCAAAAGTCGAGAGCGGACGCGGCGGTGGGTTCCTTTAAGTCAGGAATGTGCGGATCGAGTCCAACACATAATAACGAGGAACAATCATCAACGCGTTTTTCAAGAAAAGAGAAAAAGGGTTCCATCATGATCCCTATTCACCATGGAGTCACAGAGTGCACGGAGTATTCTAAATTTTTTCTGTGTTCTCCGTGTCTCTGTGGCGAGACATTACGCTTTACCCAACACCATTGCCAGCAACGCCATTCTCACATACAGACCATATTCCATCTGGCGGAAATACGCGGCACGCGGATCATCATCGAAGTCGGGGCTGATCTCGCCGACGCGCGGCAGCGGATGCATCACGATCATATCTTTCTTCGCGGCCTTCATGATAGCGGGATCAATCACGTAGGCACCTTTGACCTTTTCATAATCGGCAGGATCTTCGAATCTTTCCTTTTGAACGCGCGTCACATATAGCACATCGGTCTCAGGTAAGACTTTTTCGAGGGAACCGAATTCGGCCTGCGGAACTTTTTTCTCGGCGACTTCTTCGATGACTTCCTTTGGCATTTTCAAAATATCCGGCGAGACGTAATTCAATTTGATGTTGTTGAAACTTGAAAGCAGGCGCGCCAGCGAATGAACCGTGCGACCATATTTCAGATCGCCGAGCATCGTGACAGTGAGATTATCGAGCCGCCCGATCTCCTCCTGGATCGTGAACGTATCGAGCAAAGCCTGCGTGGGATGTTCGCCCACGCCGTCGCCTGCGTTGATGACCGGCTTCTTCGCCGCCTTCGCCGCAATCGCTGCCGAGCCGGTTTCGGGATGACGCAGCACCATCACATCCGCATAACATTCGAGAGTGCGGACGGTATCGGGCAGGCTCTCGCCTTTCGATACCGACGAATACTTCACTTCGTTGATCGGGATGACAGAACCGCCGAGTCGTTCCATCGCGGCAGTGAATGATGACGAGGTGCGCGTGGATGGTTCATAAAAAAGATTGGCAAGGATTTTTCCTTTGAGCAGATCGAACGTGCCGATGCGCTCGACCATGCCGCGCATCTCGTGCGCCACGCCGAAAACGTATTCGAGGTCGTCGCGCGTGAACTGCTTGACGGACAGAATGTCCTTGCCATACCAATCGGCGTTTTTGTTTTCGCCGAACGGCAGGTGAGGGGATGAAGATTGAGTGGGCATAAGTTAGTCTCCTAGTCTGTTGGTTTGATAGTTCGATCGTTTGATAGTTTTGTGGTTCGATAGTTGTTACTCGATATTCGGAAATCGGGAGTTGGTTCAGGTTGAAATTGAATCTCGATCATCGGATATCGTTGTTGCTTCATTCTTTCTCTGCTCGGACTCGCGCGACGGGTGAAGTGGATTCTGTTTCAATCGGCTGTAATTTTTAGCGCGTCTCCACAACCTTGGGAACCTTTTTCCAAGTAATACAATTTATTTCCGCTACGCAAACAATGTTCCAAAAGTTCTTCAAAAGATTTGGCAATTACTTTACATTCACCAGGAACGCCATACGTTTCGTGGAAGCAATCAATTAAATTCCATTGACCATTTTTCTTTGAAGCGCGATCAACAGCAATATAATTACCATCCATAACATCGCAAATGGTAAACCATGAATTAGGGCCATCGTTTTTGTAATGTTTTCCGTAAATATCTAATCCTGTAATTTGCATTTCACGAACAGTTACAAAGCGATCTATCCATCCTCCGGCATAGGTAAATAGCTTTACAGTTTTGTATTGGTGATAAAACTCTTTTAAATCTGACGGCAACTCAAAGCCACAATTCTTTTCAAAATCATCTATTGCCGATGAATTGTCGGTGAATACAAAAGCAAGGCTCTTTTCAATTTCCGCGATTAAATCTTCATGCATATGCTTAAGCCCTCACATTCCTTCCAAAACCTTTTTCCACGAGCACCTTGCCATCTTTGAACGCTTCACGGCCACGCAAAAAGACGCGCGTTACGCGTCCCTTCACCTTCCAGCCTTCGAACGGAGTCCAACCGCAACGAGTGAATTGATGCGCGGCTTTGATTTCGTATCCGGCGTCTTCGTCCACTTCAATCCATGTTTCGGGTTGTTCTGGAAGCCCAAATATTTTTCTTGGGTTAGTGTACATCCTTTGAATAATATCGGGAATCGTGAGTTGGGATTCGGAAACGGCGGTTAGCAATAACGGCAGCGCGGTTTCCAATCCCGGAAATCCTGGCGGAGGAGTCTCTGAATCTTTTTCTTCCAACGTGTGCGGCGCGTGGTCGGTGGCGAAACAATCAATCACAGCCATGTTTTGCCGTAAAGCATCAACATCTTCTTTTGTTGCAAGTCTTGGTCTCACTTCACCGCGCCCTACGTGACCATGAGAGATAGCGGGGATATCTTCTTTCGCTAAGAATAGGTGATGCGGTGTGACTTCGCACGTCACTTTGATTCCCTTTTCCTTCGCGGCTTTGATCAGCAGAATTTCTTCTTTCAATGAAACATGCGCGATGTGAATGGGACGATCATAGATCGCTGCGAATAAGATCGCGGCGGCCATGCTTCGGCTTTCAGCGTGGACAACGATTGGATATTGCTTTGGATATTTTTCAAAGTGTGGCATCCAAAGAGTCATATCGTTCAAGCGCAACTCACCGAAGGTTGAGTCAAGATACATTTTCAACCCCGCGGCTTTGTGCGCTAGTGATGGAACAATCTCTGCATTATCCGGTCCCGCGCCGAGGAATTGAGCATGATCGCAACGCGCTTTTTCTCTCGCCGCATCAAGCGCCATATCGAGTGTCGAAGCATCGAATATCGGCGGCTTCGTATTCGGCATTGCCAAGATCATTGTGAATCCGCCCGCGAGCGCGGCTTGAGTAGCGGTGTCCCAATCTTCTTTGTGAGTCTGACCGGGTTCGCGCACGTGAACGTGAGGGTCAATCAGGCCGGGAAGTTTGATCATGTGGTTCCTTTATATGTCACCCTGAGCATAGCGAAGGGTCTCGATTTTGTAACCCAGATGTTTCGCTTTGCTCCGCATGACATTCGCTGACGATAGATAAAAAAAAGAGCCGCTAAAAAGCGACTCTTCAAAAGGGAAAAGAAAAATTCAATTCAACGGAATCAACTAACAGGTCATGCAAGAAGCGTTTTCTCATTTCGGGCTGATTCTATGCAGCCGGAAGATTCTGTCAAGGGCAGTCTTGGAGGCGGCGAATAAGGATAATCGTCACTGGGAGGCCGAAAAGAGCAAATGATATAATCCGCCGCACTTATCTTTGCAAGGAGAAAATCATGACATACACCAACGTAAAAGTCCCGGCGGGCGGGGCCAAGATTTCCATCCAGGATGGGAGGTTACAGGTTCCCGATAATCCCATCATCCCTTTCGTCGAGGGTGATGGCACGGGCCGAGACATTTGGCGGGCCTCGGTGCGCGTGTTCGACGCGGCGGTCGAAAAAGCGTATCAGGGCAAGCGCAAGATCCATTGGATGGAAGTCTATGCGGGCGAAAAATCCTTTAAGATGTTCAACTCGTGGCTGCCAGATGAAACCACCGAAGCGTTCAAGGAGTTCCTGGTGGGGATCAAGGGCCCGCTCACGACCCCGATCGGAGGCGGCATCCGTTCATTGAACGTGGCGCTGCGGAAATTGCTCGATCTGTACGTTTGTCAGCGGCCGGTGCGTTATTACAACGGCGTGCCCTCGCCTGTGAAACATCCCGAATATGTGGATATGGTCATCTTCCGCGAGAACACGGAGGATATTTACACCGGCGTCGAATTCCAGTATGGCACGGAGGACAATAAAAAGTTCAAGCAATTGTTCAAGGACGCCTTCCCGAAGGAATATGCCAAGCTGCGCTTCCCCGATACGGCGGGGATCGGCCTCAAGCCCATCTCCGTGGAAGGAACCGAACGCCTGGCGCGTGCCGCGATCCAGTGGTCTCTGGACAACAAACGCAAGAGCGTGAACTTCGTTCATAAGGGGAATATCATGAAGTTCACCGAAGGCGCCTTCAAGGATTGGGCCTATGCGGTCGGCAAGCGCGAGTTCCGAAATCATGTCGTGACGGAACGCGAAAGCTGGGTTCTGGGCAACAAGGAAAGGAATCCGAAATTGTCCGTCGAAGAGAACGCCAAGCTGATCGATCCCGGCTTTGAGATGATGTCGCCTGACCAACAGAACGACATCAAGAAGGAAGTGGAGGAGGCGCTGAAGCTGTGGCCGACCCACGGTGATGGCAAATGGAGAAGCAAGCTGATGTTGAAAGATTCGATCGCCGATGTGACTCTTCAATTCATTGTCATCCGCCCCAAGGATTACGACGTGATCGCCACCATGAACCTCAACGGCGATTATCTCTCCGACGCCCTGGCCGCGCAGGTCGGTGGAATCGGAATCGCTCCGGGTGCGAACATTAATTACGTCACGGGTCACGCCATCTTCGAAGCGACGCATGGCACCGCCCCGAAATACGCCGACCTCGATAAGGTCAACCCCGGTTCAGTGATCCTCTCCGGCGAAATGATGCTGCGCTATATGGGCTGGACCGAGGCCGCGGACCTGATCGTCAAAGGCATGGAAGGCGCCATCCATGCCCGCACCGTCACGTATGACTTTGCACGTCTGATGGACCATGCCACTGAAGTCAAATGCTCGGAGTTCGGTGAGGCGATCATCAAACATATGTGAATCAAGGAAACGAAAAAGAAGGCCGTCTCAAAATGAGATGGCCTTCTGATTTCAAGTGGGAAACCGATCAGGGCGTCGGTGTCACCGCGGGCGTTGCGGCCAAGCCCGCTCCCGGCGTCGAAGAGGTTGAGAGCTTCGCGGCATCTGCGGCGGTTTGCGGCATGCCAGCCATGATCCAGCGCACGAACACGTCAACAATATCCGGCGTCAGATGACCATTCGGCGGCATGGCGCGAATCAGGGTCTGCGATGGGTTATTTGGATCGGGTATGGGATGGCCTTGAATCACCTGCAGCAAATAACTGTTTGCATTGCCTGCGACCACATCATTCGTCTTATGGTCGCCCGTATTGAGAATATCGGCATAGGAATCCATCAAGAAATTATTATTGGTCTGACCCAGGCGGTGACACGAGATGCAATACCGGTTGACGATCGGCTGGATATGCACCGCGTAGGATGGAACTTCGCCCGCAGCCAGGGGCGGAAAGAGCGGCTTGAGCACCGGCGCGGTAAAACGATCATCCCATGAATAACGCATGAAGGTCACGATGTTGTCAATATCGCTCGTGGAAAGCTGACCGCCATAGGCCTTGCCAAACGGGGTCATGCCCGCCTCGGGGCGACCATAGGCCATGACCTGGGCCAGCGCCGCGTCATCCAGCGTGTACAAAACATCGGTGCTGTGAATGGCCGGGATGAGTTTTCCCTCCAGGCCCTGCACGCCGGTGATCTGCGTGACCGAACCGTCCGCGCCATGGCAGCTGGTGCAGTTCGCGGAATATAGATCCTGGCCCGCCATGATTTGATCTACCAGCGTGGTGGCAACTGCGGTCGTTTGTGTGGACGGCTGGGGGAACATCGCCAGCACGGCACCGGTCAATCCGACGGTCAAGATGGCTGAAACAACGGTTGTCCAAATCATGGTAGGCGTGGGGGTATTCTTGAATGCAAAGCTCATCAGAAACAACAGAATGATCGCCACAACGGGAATCACCAAACCGGCAGCGGCTTGGAGCAGACCGGGCGTGGTGGACCCGTTGCTTAATACGGTCGGGACATCGGCCATCAGAGTCAGCATCACAATATCGACCACGATGATCGCCATGACGGAGATCGGCAGGACGCGCTTTCCATAATATCGATCCGGGCTGCGGTCAATGAAAGGCATCAGCGCCAGAATGAGAACGGCCAGGCCGGGCACGATCACGGTGGCAAGCCATTCGATTTTTCCCAATACCGGAATCTGTCCGTAGAGCGCCAGGAATTTAAAGAGAAAGAGGAAATACCACTCAGGGCGCGGAATATAGGTGGTATCACTCGGATCAACCCTGGGTTGGGAATCGACGCCGAGGAAGGTTGCCAATAGAATCAACAGGATGAAGATTCCCAAAGATACGATCAGATCTTTGAAGATGCTGTCCGGCCAGAAACGCTCACCCCGGTTGAGCTCTTGCTGGTAACGCTTGTTGATTTTTTGTTTGGTTTCGTTGGTCAAAGCACCCTCCTTAGTCCTGCCTCGATGGGAAGTGGGACTCGCCATGTTTGATGATGAGATACAGATGGACACCAATTAAACCCGCCAAGGCGGCGGGCAGCATCCAAACATGGGCAGCGAAGAATCGCTGTAAGGTCAGGGCGCTCAGGTCCGGGCCGCCGCGCAGGGCTTTGAGGATGAAATCACCGATAAATGGCACGCTGCCGGCAATTTGCGTGCCGACGGTGGTTGCCCAATACGATTGTTGATTCCAAGGCAGGAGATAACCCGTGAATCCCATGCCCAGCGTGAGGATGAACAATCCAATGCCGACCAGCCAGGTCAATTCACGTGGATATTTAAAGGAAGCGGTTACAAATACGCGTATCATATGGATGAAGACCACCAACACCATCAAGGTCGCGCCCCAATGATGGATGCCGCGGATCAGCCAGCCGAAGGCGACACCGTTCATGATGTAGTTGATGCTGTCGTAGGCGTGATCCGGCGAAGGGGTGTAATAGACCATCAGGAAAATTCCGGTCACGCCTTGCAGGATGAATAAAAACAAACTGGCCGAGCCGAGCGTGTTCCACCAAGTTCCCGTGGGTTCTGGGCGGTCGAGCAGGTTTTTGTAAAGGTCATTTAATCCAAGGCGTTCGTCGAGCCATTCATAGGCTTTTTTCCACATGGCTAGCTTTCCTTGTAATAAATTTCGAGCGTGCCGTCATTGGTCAGGCGGAAGTCGGTATATCGGTCGAGAGCACGCGGCGGCGGGCCAGCCAGCACGGTGCCATCGACGCTGAACTTCCCGTCATGGCACGGACAAATGAATGCCTGCGCATCCGCATGCCAGTTGACCGTGCAGGCCAAATGCGTACAGCGGCTGTTGAAAATGATCAGATCGTTTGGGTTATCCGATTTGCGAAGCACAAACCCGCCATGACTGGTGGATGTGCGCTCCCAGCCATTGACCTCTACGATCGCGAAGGAGAATGGATAGGGCTTGCCGACTGGCATGTCCGCAAGTTTGCCGATGGAGATCCATGAGTCTTTCGCACTCGACTGGAAGGCGGGGTCGAGCAAATAGGCAATGGCCGGCACCCCCAGCACCACTCCGATGATACCTCCGACAACGCCTGCCACGGCGATAAAAAAGCCGCGGCGGCTGATATCCTCTTCAGGCATAACACCTCCACGAATTCGAGCTGCGGTATTGTGGATATAGAAATAAACCTACCATCGCATTATGGCTGCCAATTATACGGCTAGTCCGGTTAAAGGCGCATAAGGATTATAAGAGTCCGGACGCTCTTTCCTAGAGGAAGTGTGGACTGAAATAACGAGGATGATTGTCACTTTCTTCGCAGGTTCCTCAACACGAGGTAAAATAGGGTCTCATGCTTTGTCTTTCAAGGAGGCACAGATGGGCTTGAAAAGAAACGTCAGCCTGGCGACGGCCCTGAGATATAAAGGCCAGGGCCCGATGCTGACGTATGTTCTGCATCGCATCGGTGGGCTGGGCATGGTCATCTTTATCACAATACACATCCTGTCATCATTCGTGGGCGGAAAGGTCGGGGTCTTCACCAACTCCATTTACGAAAACTGGATCTTCCAAATTTTCATTTTTTTCTTTGTCTTGTTCCATGCCATCAACGGCTTGCGCATCACCATTCTTGACTTGTTCCCGACGCTGATCGAGCATCAGCGCGAAGCCGTCTGGATCGAGTGGGCTGTGTTCCTGCCCGTTTATGGCATGGCGCTTTACGTGATTGTCCGTACCGGATTGGGAGGCTGATGTGACGACCCAGACCAAATCAAGAACGGTGCCCATTACGAAGCGCGGCCTCAATTTTGAAATGATGATGTGGATCTTCACGCGCCTGACCGCGCTGGCCATGTACGCGTTGATTCTCTTCGCGATCATCGGCGCATTGATCATGGGCGCACGCACGCAAATGAATCTGGCGGACGTCCTGCGCTGGGGTTTCATGCCCAATGTCACTCACGTGCAAAACACCAACGTGCCCAGCCTGGCTCCGTGGTCGTCACCATTTTGGAAAGTGGTCGCGAGTTTGCTGCTTTTGATCGCCGCCGCACACGGCGTGCATGGATTGGTCGTGATTTGCGATGATTACATCGTCAAACCGTTGGGACGTAAGATCGTTCGCTATATCAGCATCGTCTTCATGGTGTCGATGATGCTGATCGGCATTTCTGTGATTTGGACTTCCTAGGCTAGGAGTTCTTGCATGGCAAACGTTCATCAATTTGATGTAGTGGTGGTAGGCGCAGGCGGCGCGGGACTCATGGCCGGCCTCTATGCGTCGCGCGGTGCAAAGACGGCTGTGATCAGCAAGCTGTATCCGACGCGCTCGCACACGGGCGCGGCGCAGGGCGGCATCAGCGCGGCGTTCGGCAATACCGAAGAGGATCATCCCGAATGGCATACCTATGACTCGGTCAAAGGCTCGGATTATCTCGGCGACCAAGACGCCATCGAGTTCATGTGCAATGAGGCCATTGACGCGGTGCTCGAGCTTGAACACATGGGCCTGCCATTTGACCGCACGCCGGAAGGCCGGATCCTGCAACGCAACTTTGGCGGGCACACGAACAATGTGACCGGCAAGCCAGTCCGGCGCGCCTGTCACGCCGCGGACCGCACCGGCCACATGATTGTTCAAACGCTCTATCAACAATGTTTAAAGAACAAAGTCAATTTCTTCGATGAGTATCAGGTGCTCGATCTACTGTTGGTGAACGGCAAAGCCGCGGGCGTGGTGGCGGTGGAATTGGCAACCGGTGAACTTCACACGTTTCATGCCAAAGCCGTAATCTTTGCGACCGGAGGGCACGGACGCATTTTCGAAGTGACCTCGAACGCCTACGCCTATACCGGCGATGGGGCGGCCATCGCCTGGCGATGCGGTCTGCCGCTCGAAGACATGGAGTTTTTTCAATTCCATCCGACCGGAATTTACAAACTCGGTATTCTCATCACGGAAGGCGTGCGCGGTGAAGGCGGTGTGCTGATCAACGGCAAGGGCGAACGCTTCATGACCAAGTACGCGCCGCATGTGAAGGATTTGGCTTCGCGCGATGTGGTCAGCCGCGCCATCTATACTGAGATCCGTGAAGGACGCGGCGTCAACGGCCAGAATTACGTCTATCTCGATGCACGTCCCGAATCGGTGATGAAGTATGCCGCGGAAGACGGCCGGACCAATCCTGATGGCTCGCCGTACAAAATCACCGCGGAGGAATTGCTGAAGAAACTTCCCGACATCGTGGATTTCAATCGCGTCTATCTCGGCATCGACCCGATGACGCAGATGATGCCAATCCAGCCGACGGCACATTACACCATGGGCGGCATCCCGACCAACAAATTTGGTGAAGTCGTGGTCGATGACCAGAACACAGCGTATCCCGGACTGTACGCGGCGGGCGAATGCGCCTGCGTTTCCATCCACGGCGCGAATCGACTGGGCACAAACTCGTTGCTCGATTTGGTCGTATTTGGAAAACACGCGGGTTTGCGCGCCGCCGAATACGCCAGGCAGGCCGACCTCCAGAATTTGCCGGATGATCCAACCGAGGGAGCACGCGCCCAGTTTGACGGACTCCGCAGCGGGTCCGGGAAAGAGAACGCCTTCGATATCAGTCGTGAGATGAAGAAGGTCATGTTCGAGGATGTCGGAATTTATCGCAACGAGAAAGGCATGAAATCCGCGCTGGAAAAAATCGCGGAATGGAAGGAGCGCTTCAGGCACGTTCGCATCACGGACACAGGCAGGATTTTCAACACAGAATTGTTGAATGCGTGGGAACTGGGGAACATGCTGGATGTTTCCGAAGTGATCGCCGAATGCGCCTTGAATCGGACCGAATCGCGCGGCGGACATTCGCGTGAAGATTTCCCGAACCGCGACGATGTCAACTGGCTCAAGCATACGCTGGCTTGGAAGAAGGACGGCAAGATCGAGATCGGATATAAGCCAGTCGTCATCACAAAATATCAACCCAAAGAACGCGTTTATTAGTAGAGGCTGCCATGCAGGTAACACTAAAAGTCTTCCGTTACAACCCTGAGAAAGATCGGCGTGGTCATTACGAAACCTACAATCTCGACGTCGAAGAGACCGAGCGCATCCTGGATTTATTGGAATTGGTCAAGGGACATCTTGATGGAACCTTGTCCTTCCGCCGCTCCTGTGCACACGGAGTGTGCGGCTCGGATGCGATGCGCATCAATGGACGCAACATGCTGGCGTGCAAAACGCTGGTGCGTGATGTCGGCGATCGGATCACGGTCGAGCCTTTGCTTGGGTTGAAGATCATCAAGGATTTGATCGTGGATATGGAGCCGTTCTTTGACAACTACAAAAGAGTTCTGCCCTGGTTCGTCAACGACTCGCCGCTCCCCCCCGACGGAAAAGAACGTCTCCAATCGCCCGAGCAGCGCGCCCGCTTCGACGAAACGACCAAGTGCATTTTATGTGCGGCCTGCACCACATCCTGCCCATCGTTCTGGGGCAGCGACGATTATCTCGGTCCGGCTGCCCTGGTCACCGCTCATCGCTTCATCTTCGACAGCCGAGACGAAGCCGCCGCGCAGCGATTGCAGATCATCAGCGAAACCTCGGGCTTGGCGCGCTGCCACACGGCGTATAACTGCACGATGGCCTGCCCGCGCGAGATTCACATCACAAAGGCCATTGGCGAATTGAAGCTGGCGACGCTGACCGGCAAAGTAGATTAGCTTTTGATCCATAACGGTTGAGTGACAGGCCGCGTGATGAACGCGGCCTGTTTCATTAATTAACCACATTCAGACTCTATTCAATTTGGATAAAAATGGTAGAATAACCTTACAAAAAAGAAAGGTGGAAAACGATGAACAATCGGTTCTTTATTGGTTCATTCAGCCTGATGGCCTTAGCGGTGCTTTTGGCCAGCGCGGTGTCTCCTGTTGCCGTCTTCGCCGATGGAGGCACGCCGCCGCCAGCGGTTCCGGCAACCGGCGGGCGGAATCCGAGGACCACTCGCCCACCCGATTCTCTCCCGCAGCTCCCACCCGGGACGAAAGTGATCATCACTGATCCAAATGGAAACGATCTGCCCTTGGGAAGTCAGGCGGCGGCTGATCTCCTGGCTAGCGGCGACCCCGTCTGGTGTCCCGGTACCTATGATGGCAGCCATTCGGGTTATACCCTGCCGGGTGGGTCAGGGTGTACAGGCTCGTTTTCTGAATTTAACAGTACGGGCGGTCTACTAGCCGAATTGCAATCCAACCCCACAATATATAGCGGGAACGGCACGATCTACATCGAATACACCTACGTGCCCGGCAGCGACGATGCCGGCGGGGTCACGCTGAATGGCAGTTCCCTGCAGAGCGGCGGAGCCAACGGAAACCTTGGGTCCATCGTCTTACAAGGCGGCTGGAACTTCGGAACCAACGCCGTCAGCAGTGTCCAAAACTACACGGATTTTGGCGCCGCGCCTCTGGCAGTCACCGGTTGGAGCGGCGACGTAACCATCAACAATATCACGATATCCAACGCATCGAGCATAGGCCTTACCGTTCAAACCACAGGGAAGATCCGTCTTCATCACGTGAACTCGACTGAAAATTCAGGCGGCGGCGCCTCCTTGAACAATATAGCGGGCAGCAGCAGCAGCATCAGCGTGGACGACAGCAGTTTCGACAATGACGCCTTGGGCGGCCTGGTGGCAAGCTCCAGCGGCGACATCACGTTGACCGGTGTCACGGCCAGCAACAATCCTGGCGACTACGGTGCTTTGCTGGAAAACGATCTGGGCGGCGGCTCCATTCAAGTGACCTCAAGCACGTTCAGCAATAACGGGATCGAGCTAAGTAATGGGCATGGCCTGATTGCGAACTCCAATGGCGATATCATGCTGAAGGACGTCACTGCCAGCGGCAATGGGTACGATGGTGCCTATCTGGAGGACGATTACGGTACCGGCTCCATCAGCATTCGCTCCAGCTACTTTGACGGCAACGGCAATAATGGTCTGGAGGCGTATTCCAACGGCGACATTACCCTGCAAAACGTCACGACCGACAACAACGGCGGGAACGGTGCACAGTTGGGGACTCCTTGCTTCTTTTACTACGAATACGAAGACGGATGTGACGCCATCACGACCGGCACAGTGACTGTGAAGAACAGCAGTTTCAACAATAATGAGGGCAACGGCAGCCAGGCCGATTGCCTGATCACGCTGTGCGGAGGAGGCTTGTTCGTCTATACTGCAGGCGAGGTCCAGCTCACCAATGTACAGGCCAGCTTCAATGCCCAGGATCAGAGCCTGGACGGCTTCGGCGCCGGAGCCGTGATCTTCAATCTTTTCGGAGACAGCCCGGTCGAAATTAAAGGCACCAATGTTTTCAGCCAAAACGGACTGGTGGGTCTTTTTGTCTGGTCGGATTCCGACATCAATGTATCGGGGGTCACAGCCGATGCCAACGGCGATGGGGGCACGTTTTTGACTAATTCCGACCTCTTCCTAGCCAGTTTTGGCTCGGGAAATAGTATCAATGTTTCCAAAAGCCACTTTGACAACAATTCTGAGGTCGGCCTGGGGTTGGAAGCAGCCGGCAACGCCAACGTGTCTTGCAGCAGTGCGGACAACAACGATACCGGTGTGAGCGGTGACGTGCCAGGCACGTTTAAATTAAACAGCTTTGAACTAAACGGCAATACCACGGCGAACTCTGTGCATTCTGGCGCGCTGGTGGTCCATAGCTCAAATTGCAGCTCAAACGGCGGATCCATATCGGGGCCGCCCTACAATGTGATCCCGATACCCGACACTGGCGGCCCAAGCAATGCATTGGATTGCGCCGACTACACGGGCACGGAACTGGTCCTGCCCAATGGGGATATGGCGCTTTTGCCATGCCCGATCGGCGCCAGCGCCTCGTTGGTACATATCCTGCAGGCTAAGCTGCCCGGCTCCCTCAATGGAAAATACACCTTCGTCTCCGCCGTCAACCTCGATGTGACCCCCTCTCTGAGCGGCACGGCCACCGTCAGCTTCAAGATCCCGGCCGCAGAAGAAGGGTCCACGTTTGCCATCCTGCATTGGAATGGAACAGAGTGGGTGAATTTGGGCGGCTCCGCGACTCCCCCCGGTTATTTCAGCGTTGACACAAGTTTGAGCGGCGACTTCTTGCTCGTCACTCAATAGCTTTCCTTTCATTCCCCTATTCCATCACATTTTCCCCGCGTTCGCGCAGAGGCTGCCCGTTACTTTTCGGACAGCCTCTGTTTCATTAATTAAGAACAGGAAGGCCGTGGTGCCTCAATAGAAAATGTAACTATTGGGGTATCGTTGCCTCAAAAGAAAAGGTTACCGAGATAATTTCCACAGCTGGTCGACTTTCCGATCGATCGTAGTGCGGAGGAGGACGGGGTTGAGACGGACATAAAGGTTGGTTAAACGAGCTTTGGCTTCGAGAGGAACATTGGCGGAAGCTAGGACACGTTGATAGGGAGTAGCGGCTGTATCATAGCGTTTGATGAGCTTATTGTCCACATGTTGTTTCGCAACCAATTTTAGAACGGGTTGGAAGAAGTTGACATACAGGCGCAAGTCCTGATAGATCTCTTGCAAGAGCAGGGCTTGGGCTTGCGTGTCCAGGCGATCATAACCAATCCAGCGGCGCACCACAGACCAGTTTTTTTGCTCGACATGAGCCTGATCGTTCTTATGATAAGGTCGAGAACGAGTGAAGGTGATTTTCTGATAATCGCAGTAGTGATAGAGCAAGTCATTGATGAATTCCGTGCCGTTGTCCGAGTCAATGCCCAACAGGGCAAAGGGCAACTGGGAACGCATGCCTTGGATGGCGCTGAATACGGTTTGTTTGGTGCGTGGCAGGATGGTTAGGCATTCGGTCCAGCCCGTGGACACATCGACACACGTCAGCGTATTCACAAATTGACCCTCGGCTGTGTCACCACAATGAGCCACCAAGTCGATTTCCAGGAAGCCTGGCTTTTCCTCATCCCAAGGAGTGTAGGTATGGATCGGAATAGCTTTTTTTAAGAGGGTGCCGGGCTTGGTGGTGCTCAACCCGTGAGGGCGTATCTTCCGTGCTGTGCCCAAGCAGCGGTCGATAGTCGCCCGACTCATTCCGAACAGGAGTTTTTCGGTCTCCGCTGAAATCGTCAGGGCTCCCAGCCGCTTCAGGATTCTCACCATCTCCGGCAGGAAGGGTTGCAGCCTCCTGGAACAGATGCGCCCACACACCTCCCAGATCTGTTCTAATGCAATCACCACATCCCCTTGATAAACCTTTTTGCGTCCCTTCTTCCGAATCAGTCCTTTGCCTCTCGAGTACTTCAAGACCCGAATGGCATATTTCCGATGATAGCCTGTGGCGGCTACCAATTCATCTAGGATGCGTTGTTTCTCTTTTCGCTTTGCAGCTACATATCGTTCACGAACGACTTCCAGTAATTCCTTCTTACTTTGTTGACTCATCATGGCTTCCTCGGCTTCACCTTTCGGTTTCGCCGCTAGGGTAACCTTATTTCTGAGGCAACGTTGACTCCACTGCAAAAACTTGTACTTTAACAAGCCAAATATGGTTCTGAAGGCCGGGGTCAGCTAATCGAAGAGTTCACAAGCGGCCTACAAGAGGCGAAAAAAGAATCCTTGGAGCGATTTGATTGGCTTATCGCTATCAGGTGGCGCTGGATGCGCCGCACGTTGATCATCCCTGCTGAGCCGATCATCAAGCAGGTCATACGAAATAAACCACGCACGGGTAGCTTGCCAGACGGGAAAGGATGCTTGAGCGAACGGACTGTTGCTTCGATAGCCGCTCGCAGATTATGGGGTTCTGTCTTCTGGATCTCTCTACGGCGTCGGCGTTGAGAAGAATGGGCGCTGACCCAGTTGACATACAACTGGTGACGTCCATCTCGTTTTCCGACAACGGTTGGACATTTTTGAGCTTGCCAGAACGGACAGGCTTGACAAAGGGTTGGATCGAAGTAAGCCACCAAGCCTTTATTCAGGCGACCCGGATATAAGGCTACTTGCTGTTTTTGAGGACAGGTGATCTGCGCCGGTTTGGCCTCTTCATCCAATTGGATGGCGAAATCGGACAGGCTGAGCTTGTGATGATCTGGATTGTGCCCCCGCAGCCCGGTCTGAATTTGGGTGACGTGCAGATTTTCTAATACTACATCGGGTCCTGGTCCGCTATGACCCCCATCTGTAAATAGAGTGTCCAAGTTCGTGCGCTGTTTCAAGTGAGGAAGGGCCTGCTCTAACAAGTCTGTGTCATCGGTATGATTGGGAGCAACCTGCACTTTGGTGATCAGCTGCAATGTATTCTCTGGGTCGCAGGTCTCTGTCACGTTGGCCACGTAGCCTCGATAACCTTTGCCAGCCTTCCGCCGAAACGTGGCTTCTAGATCGTCCGGAGATTGTAAGCTGGCGGCGCTTAGCTCGCGACCGATTTTCGTCGCCACCTTGTCTCCCTCCAGCTTGAAGTGCTCGTGGAACACTCGCTCCAATACCCGGTAGATGGGATCTTCGCCATAGCCTGCAGCCAACTCACTCAGCAAGCGCTGCATGAACTCGCCGATCTGTTGGATGTGTGCAGCATTTTCTTCGCGCCTCAGACGGTACACGTACTGCCCAGCAGACCCCTGCAGGTAGGGAGTCAAGGCTTCGTGGTAATAGGTCTGATCGTCTGCATTCAACATACGGTGTACTCGCTGCAGCACCTCGACCAATAACTGCAGCCGTCCCATCTCGCGAATATTGCTCCCGACTTGGGTGCTATCCATCCGTTGCAAACCAGCCTTCAATTGAAAAGCTGCAATTTGTTGGTCGGTTACCTGCTCGAAGGCTTGATCCAACAAATTCACCCCCTGCTCTTGCATATAGCGGCTCAGCCGTTCGCGAAAGTAGTACAGCGTGCGCAGATCAAAATATCCCCTGCCAAATTCATCGTACCCCAACGCATAACGTACTTGCAGATCATAAAGAAAGGCGTCATACATTTCTTCATCCGACCAACCAAAGCCCGCCTTCAAATATTCCAATCCCACCAACACATTTACTGGAACATTCGGCCGAGAGGGCATGTCCGCATAAAGTACGGAAAAAGGGCTTTCGTCGAGTCGAGAAAAGAACTCCCGATAAAATACGCCAGCCCAAGATATATCTAGCCGCTCGCGTAATTCCTCTGGCAATTCATTAACACTTGAGATCAGAACCGGTTGGAGGTGAAGCTTGTTCTTCTTGAACATGATTTAGACCTTTGCCTTGGTATTGGCCTCATTATATTAAGAAACCTGCTCTCTGAGGAGGGTCCAATTTCGACGATAATTGTCGCGTAGTTTTTGCAGTGGAGTCAACGTTATCCCCTAAAGTAACATTTTATGTGAGGCAATGCGAAGGCTCGTTCAATTCGGATAAAAATGATATAATTGCCTTGCAAAATTGAAAGGTGGCAAATTCAATGAATGGTCGGCGTTTTATCGGTTCAGTCAGCCTGATCGCATTAGGGGTGCTCTTAGTCAGCGCAGTATTTCCGGTTGCAGTTTTCGCCGATGGCGGCATGCCGCCACCGACAGGTCCAGCCTCTAGCGGGCGAGGTCCGAAGAGAGCCGCCCCGCCGAATCCGTTCTCCCAACTCCCGCCCGGGACTAAAGTTATGATCATCGGTTCAGACGGGAACAAGCTGCCCCTGGGAAGCGCGGCGGCAGCGGCGTTGCTCACCAGCGGCGACCCGATTTGGTGCCCAAACACCAGTGCCCCGCTGGCCGGCGTGAATGGCTGCACCTCCTCCTATACCAACCTATACCTCCTCATTAATGACATCAATACTGCGGTCATCGCCCAGCCAAGCAAGGACGGCACGATCTGGATCGAAGGCGGATCCGATGCCTCCTCATCCGATATCACATTGGACGGCAGCGCCCTCGGCACTTGGGCTCAGTACAGCTTGACGCTGCAGGGCGGCTGGGATGGGACGAGCCTCGGCGGCGTAAGCGGCACTTCCGATTTTTTAAAGCCGATCAGCATCACCAATTGGAAGAACACCATCACCATCAAGGACCTGACTGTCGGCAGCACCTCCGGCAGCGGCCTGACGGTCGGTACCAGCGGCAACGTCAGCTTGGAGAACGTCAGCAGCCACGACAACGGCTTGGACGGGGCTGACATCGCCAGCGGCGCAGACGTCTATCTGTCGGACAGTTCGTTCAACAACAACGGTGGCGGCTATGCCGTCTTGGAATCCACGGACCCCGACACAGGCGCGGACGTGCATACGGCCGTGGCCGGGGATGGCCTGTCCGTGACGGCAGCCGGCGACATTAACCTGACGAACGTGGACGCCAATTCAAATTCTGGCAGGGGGGCGGTCTTGACCTCCACGTCTGGCGGCATCGACGTGACCGGCGGCAATTTCAACGACAACGGCACTGTCGGGTCGTTCACGATCAAAACGGGGACCGACCTGCCGGAGTCGGAGGGTGCGACCCTGACCATCGCTTACCTCGAGCTTTTTGGAGGCGACGGTCTGGATGCCACGACGACGGCGGACAGCAGCGACAGCAGCGTGACCCTGGATCAGGTGATCGCCTCCGGCAACCTGGGCACGGGCGCCTCGCTGGACAGCGCCTGGGGTGCCAGCGTGACGGACAGCAGCTTCGACCAAAACGGGGACACGGCGCACACGCTGATCGACAACGAAACGAACTCCTATCCTGTGAGCGTTTTTGGAAACACGTTATACGTGACCATCACCTCAGAGACACAGAATTACGATACAGGACCGGGCCTGAACGTCTCGACGGCGGAGGATGCCAGCTTCAGCAATGTCTCGGCTGCCGATAACGGCGGGGCGGGCGCGGTGATCAGCAGCGGAGCGGGCGGGGTGGAGGTCAGCGGCAGCAGCTTTGACAGCAACGGCACGTCGCCGTCCTCATACTACAGTTCCAGTTCCTGCGCCTGCATCTTCGCCTCTTCTTCAAGTTATACCCGCAGCAAGAACGGGGCGGACGGGCTGGACGTTAGTGCGCCGAACGGCCCGGTCAGCGTGCAGGAGACGGAGGCGGACGGCAACGGCGCGGCCGGCTCCAGCATCCGGGGAGCCAATTTCGATGATGGGGATGCCGTCAGTATCTACTCTAGCGATTTCAGCGGCAACGGCTTCGTCGGCGTTTACAATGAAAGCGGCGGCTCAGGTTACAGCACACCGAGCACCAGCCAGAGCAACGACAACGGCCTTGACGCGTACGCAGACGGCGAGTTGCAGCTGACCGGCGTGACGGCCTCCGGCAACGCCGCAGGCGGAGCCTATGTCGGCCAGGGCGGCGACCTGATCATCACCAGCTCCACATTCGATTCGAACGGCTATTCGGCAGGGTACGACGACAACGGCTTGACCTCGGTGGCCGACGGCCTGGACGCCAACGTCGACGACAACGTGACGCTCACGCAGGTTGAGGCCTCCGGCAACGCCGGCTACGGCGGCAGTCTGGAAAGCAATTACGGAGATTTTTCGATCTCGGGGGGGACTTTCAACGGCAACGGCCAGGTGCCAATCACGCATTCGTACGCAACCCTCTATGGCGACGGGCTTGATCTTACAGCTTATAGCGGTCAAATCACGGTGCAGGACCTGACCGCCTCAAACAACATGGGATACGGCGCATCGTTCTACGCGGAAGGCAATGTGACAGTCAGTGGTTCGACCTTCGACCGCAACGGTGCCGGACTGAACGAGTACACGGACCCCGTTTCATACTACGGCTCCGGGTTGTATGCCGGTTCTGATGGTGACATTACACTTACCGATGTCACCGCTGACAGCAATTTCGCTCAGGGTGCCGAGCTCGGGGATTACGGCGGCATCATCAATGTCAATGGTGGGCAGTACGCTTGCAACACCGCGTATGGATTAGGGATCTACGATGACTTCGCCACCTTGAACATCTACGGGGCCACGTTGTCCGGCAACGGATCCGGCCCGTACGGCAACCTGGACCATGCCGGCAGCCCCTTCAGCGGAGCGCTGGGGACGATCACGTACAGCAAAAATGGGCCCTGCCGTCCAGGCGGCAACGGCGGGTCGGTATCTGGGCCGCCCTATAATGTGATCCCGATACCCGACACAGGCGGCCCAAGCAATGCCTTGGACTGCGCCGACTACACGGGCACGGAACTCGTCCTGCCCAATGGGGATATGGCGCTTTTGCCATGCCCGATCGGCGCCAACGCCTCGTTGGTACACATCCTGCAGGCTAAGCTGCCCGGCTCCCTCGACGGCAAATCCACCTTCGTCTCCGCCTTGGACCTGGATGTGACTCCCTCTCTGAGCGGAACGGCCACGGTCAGCTTCAAGGTTCCATCGGGCAAGCCAAGCTCAAATCTTGCGATTCTGCATTGGGATGGAACGAAGTGGGTGAACTTGGGCGGCTCCGCGACTCCCCCGGGTTATTTCAGCGTTGACACAAGTTTGAGCGGCGACTTCGTGCTCGTCACTCAATAAACCTAAAGTCTCCAAGTAAAAGGACGGCCGGTGGCCGTCCTTTTACTTAAGTTCCCGCTCTTAAAGATTTTAGGTTGAATTTTCCAGTCGAATTGAAGCGCGCTTCATTCCCCCAACAACTTTTCAATCAGCCCCTGCTTCTTTGCCATCGAAATATTCTTATCCTTTGGCATTCCCAATAAGACCACGGTGATATTGTCATGACCGCCGCGCTCGTTGGCTTTATCAATCAAATCTTCCGCCATGGATTTCAGGTTACTGCGGGTGGTGATGACATGCAATATTTCATCGTCCCAGACCATATCCGTCAGCCCATCCGTGCAAAGCAGAAGGATGTCGCCCGGGTGAAGCGGGGTGCCTTGATTCTTCTTTGCATCCTCGGGGCTCTCCCCCGGCTTGAGATACAGACGAAAATCCACGCCGGGCAGCTCGACCGAACCCAGATGCCGCCGGATGACGTGCACGTTGGGATGGTTGCGCGCTTCGTCCGGCGTGATGATGCCCTTTTCGATCGCCTCCTGGACCCAGGAATGGTCTATCGTTAATCGCTGAAGCTTCTCATTCCGCATCAAGTAGATGCGCGAATCACCAACATAGCCGGTATACAGCCTGTCTTCAACGATCCACGCACAGACACAGGTCGCGCCCATGCCTTGCTGATCGTCCTTGCTGGCCGAGCGCGCGGCAATCGCCTGGCTGGCGGTATCAATGGCCGACTCAAGGATCTCCAGCGGCCTTCTACCGCTGCTGGCCTCCACCTTCTGACTGATATAATTAACCGCCAATTCTGCCGCGACTTCCCCGGCGCGATGCCCGCCAATACCATCGGACACCACGGCAAACACAACCGGATGCCCGTCATCCGTTGTATAGGATGCGACGGCATAGCGGTCTTCGTTATTTTTACCGCTCCGTCCGGCGTGACTGAGGGCAGCCACGTTTAAATGGGCGCGTTGGGTTCGATTCATACCGCGGGTTTTTCTCTCGTGATCTTTGGCTCCTTGGCCAACGGAGGATTCTTAAGTTGGAAGCGGAAGGCCAATTGGCCGAAGTGTATCACATCTCCATGCTGCAGGGTGTAACCCTCTTTTCCGAGGGGGGCATAATTGACCCATGTGCCCGCAACCGTTCCTTCATCCCGAAGAAGAAAGGTGCCGTCTTCATTTTGAGTTAGGCGGGCATGACGCGGCGCGACCGACAAGTCCTTCAAAACGATGTTGGATTGTGCCGGGTCCGTTCCAAGGGCAATCTCGTTTTCAGTGAGAGCAAGGGGGTTGCCCGTCATCGGCTCGAGGTCGGGCCGAAGCGGGACAAGTGCTGCAGGCGCATTGACCACTTTCGTGCGTCCACCACGCGGCCGGGCGTGTTTCCTATTGTCGATCGCTGATGCTTCCGTTGAGATGGTGATAGGCTGGGTCAGCGGGTCAGCCGCGGCTTGACGAGCTGCGCGCGCACTGGCCAGGGCCAGCTGCAGGCGGGTGATCAGCAGAATCAGCAATAAGGCAAATCCGGCAAACCCGATGGAGCCATAGGTAATGTATTGGTGATACTTTGCAAACAATGCAGATATCCCGTGCGGCGCCTGCGTCACCGTGAACGTGACCGGGATTCCCATGCTGGTTTTCTTCAGGCCCAATGCGTCCACCGCTTCGACCGTGATGTTATGAACGCCGCTCATCGTAATGCCGCTGATATCCCAGGCGAACTTGCCAAAAGGCGGCTTCGTGTTCGTAGCCACGGCTTGACCATCCACATAGAGCGTGGTGCTGGCCAATGGCCGCGCGTGCCCATCTGGAAATTCAACAATGACATCGATCTCTTGAGTGGCGGGCACGAGGATTTGCGTATTATAGGGGTCGTTGGCGGGCGGCTGGCGTGTGATCTGCAGAGGCGGCGAGACCAAGATCGGATTCGGCGGCTGGATATCCACGGAAAATGTCTGTTCAGCAGATGTGATCACCGCACCGGCGTTCGTCACTTGCACGCTCAACGTATGTTGCCCGCCTGCCGAAATCTCCGACGCATATTTGAGCAAATATAATTTCCGTAAGGGTGCAAAATACGATTCGGGATCCGGAAAATTCTTTCCAGATGAAAAATAAAAAGCACCGCCGGTTTGCCCGGCAAGTTGACTAAAAGCCGCGGCGCTGGTGGTCGCCTGGTAGGCGTCCAAATCCGCGAGCCACACAAAGACATGAATGCGGTTCTGCAGGGCGCGTTGAATTAACGGTTGAAGCTCGCTATCGAGGTCCGGATCATCCATGTGAGGAGTGATGAACAACACGGCGCGCTTCATACCCGAGTTCGCCCCCTCCGTCACCGCCGTATCCAGCGCAATCGACAGCGACTGCAGATTCGGCGTGGTGGCATGGAAATCGGGTTGGAATGAATTCAAACTCACCAGCCAATCTTTGACATTCGCATGCGTAATGATCGCCCCTGCGAGTGTGACCAGGCTGAGGTCGTCCTGTTGATCCGCGGGCCGCGCCTGGGCCCACGTAGTGAGCGCCTGTGCAACCCATTGAAAACGCATCGTGCCGGTTGTGTCGCGCAGCCCGAAGGCGGGTCCGGGATTGACCGCCACGACGATCTGTATGGGGGTGGTCAGCTCGGTCAGGGCTGTGATCGGAAGCGGCTTGCTGTCCTCGACCACATTCACATCCGTGGGCTTCAGGCCGCTTACGAACCCGCCCGAGGCGTCGAAGACATCCATGAACGCCGAAACCGTCGGGAAATTCGACAAATTGGCTGGATATAAGATGGCTTCCGCTTGTCCCTGGGCGCGAACCGGCAGACCCCAACCGAGCAGCAGGATCAGGCTGAACGACAGGACAAGAATCTTACGCATTGGTCGGTAAAGCAGGGGGCGTTTGTTCTTCCTGTTTCGGCCTGGTAATTCGGATGTACGTCAGCGTCCACACCGACTGCAAATAGGTCATGATAATCCCGTTGAAAAGCCATGAGACTGGGGTGTAAGCACAAATAATACAGGCGAAGGCAACGATCCACGGCGTGAACGAGAAGTTCAGGTTGTTCATGGCGGAAATGAATGCGATAACCAACGGAACCATCACAAGGAGCAGAGGCAGGGAGATGACAATGGCAGCCACAAAACCGATCGCGATCGTGATCAACCAAATAATCAAAATGGGGCCGAGATTCTTCGTCAACACTTCCCAGCCGCGCCGGAAGCCGTCCAGAATGGATCGGTCCTCCAGCACGATCGCTCGTTCGGCTTGAGTCGATATGAACCCAACCAGGATCGCCAGGATGAAGATGACGCAGCAAAACACACACAGCACCGGCAGCAGGATGAAAAGGAACTGCGCATTCGAGCTGTTGTTGGAAAGAGGAATCAACGCGGCAATGGCACCGGCCGCCAACAGGAGGAATACCAGCACAAAGGGTGAGCCAATTAGAAACGACAACCAGAACACGCGCCAAAAATAAGGCGTGCTTTGCTTCCACAGTTCAGCGAAGCCTAATTTCTCCGCACCGGCATCCGCTTCAGCCGACCCCTTGATCAAGCCGATTCGTCCCATCGTACCGATAAAGATTTCCACCAGAATCATCACACAGACAACGGCGAGCACGATCGCCACGAATTTCCAGACGAACGATGGATTCTCGAACAACTGAACGAAGCGATCCATCGCCTCCATGACCGCTGGAGGCAGGTTTGGCGTTGCACCGGAGAATCCGTTCCCCCCGGGTTGGAAATTACTATTGAAGTTGAAGCTGCCGCCCCGGCTTGTACCACAGGCCGCCAGGATGCCAAAAATCCACAACACCTTGAATTTCCAAGTGATCTTCCATGCTTTGCTTAAAACTTCACCAAAATCCATTGCTCCCTCCCGGAGAACCTGACCATTCCCTTCACGTACTTTTACTTTGGATTCGCATCAATGATTCCCTGGTCATCACTGCCTGTCTCATTCTTTGAAGAAGGCAACCTGATCCATTCATGCATACCGGCCCAGGCCAATAATATTCCTCCCGCTGCCGTGCCGGTGACCTGGAACGGCACACCAGCAATCACCCCCATCACCAAGCCTTTGGCAATGGCGGGCCCCCACTCATCTTTTGCCATATAGCGTTGCACAAAGGAAACGGTCACGGTGCAGATGGTTCCAACGGCTAAACCCGTGAACAGCAGCAGGAGCGGGTCTGCAATTTCAACAACACCGAAGACATTGTCCAACACAAGCGTGGCCAGGGCTGCCAGCGGATGCACGGGCGCAGGCGGCACGAGACTGCGATTGATGGTCAACCTGGGCTGGCGGGGTTCGATTTGGTTCGTCATTTTCTCTCCAATCATGTACGTTCCACATTGATAAAAGGTCTATTCCCATTCAATGGTCGCGGGAGGCTTGCTGGTAATATCATACACCACTCTATTGATTCCGTGGACTTCGTTCACGATGCGGTTGGAGGCCCGCGCCAAGAGGTCATCCGGCAAGCGCGCCCAATCGGCCGTCATGAAATCTTCGGTGGTCACCGCGCGGATCGCGGCCGCTTCGTGATACGTGCGCTGGTCGCCCATCACGCCGACGGAACGCACCGGCAGTAAGACAACAAATGCCTGCGATATCTGGGAGCCTTTTCCGATCAAACCAGCTTTGAATAGTTCATCCTGAAAAATGGCATCTGCGGCGCGCAGGCGATCCAAACGCTCGGCCGTCACTTCACCGAGGCAGCGCACGCCTAGCCCCGGGCCCGGGAACGGCTGCCGCCAAACCATCCCCTCCGGCAGCCCAAGCACCTCGCCGACCGTGCGGACTTCGTCCTTGAACAAGTATCTCAACGGCTCGACCAATTCAAACGGCATATCCTCCGGCAGTCCGCCGACATTGTGATGAGTCTTGATCCGCTCCGCCTTGTTTCGATCCGGCGCGGATGATTCGACCACATCCGGATAAATCGTGCCCTGCACCAAAAATCTGGGCGAGCCCAATCGCTTTGCCTGTTCTTCGAAGGTTCGAATGAACCGCCCACCGATGATTTTTCTTTTTTGTTCCGGCTCTGTGACCCCTTTCAATGCGGAAATAAAATCAGCGCTCGCCTCTACGGTCACTAACTCTGTACGCATCGTATCGCGAAAGGTCGCAACCACCTGCTCGCGCTCCCCTTGACGCAATAGTCCCGTGTCCACAAATACCGCGACCAGTTGATCGCCGATGGCCTGATGAACCAGCGCGGTCGCCACCGTTGAATCCACCCCGCCGCTGACTGCCGCAAGCACTCGCTGATTTCCAACCTGCTGTCGCACCCGGTTCATGGTGTCTTCGATAATGGACGCCGGCGTCCATTCGGGTCGTGCTTCACAAATATCGATCGCAAAGTGTTGGATGACTTCCGATCCATTCGGGGTGTGCTTCACTTCGGGGTGGAATTGCACGCCAAAATATTTCCTTTGCAGGTCGCCGATGGCCGCGTAGGGACTATTCTCGCTTTTCGCCAAGGCCATGAATCCTTCCGGCATGCGCGTGATGCGGTCGCCATGCGACATCCAAACTTTAGATAGAACCGATAACGCGGATGGCATCAAGGGCTCGATGGTTGCTGATCCGTATTCACGATGAGCCGATGCATCCACCTGCCCACCGAGGGCGTGAGTCAGTGCCTGCATCCCGTAGCAGATGCCCAAGACAGGCAAGCCCGAATCGAAAACATACTTTTGAATAGCTGGCGCATTGGGTTCATACACGGATTTCGGCCCGCCGGAAAGGATGAAACCTTTTGGTTTAATGGATAAAACTCTTTCCGCAGGCGCGTCCCACGGAAACAATTCGCAATAGACATGCGCTTCACGCACGCGCCGCGCAATCAGTTGAGCATATTGTGAACCGAAATCAAGAATGGCGATAGAATTCATCATAAACTACGGCAGCAATCCATTCGATTATAATCTTTCAGGTAGCGGAGATAAACATGACTGTTTTTAAGAAGAGCCTATTGCAGGGTTACATCGCACCTCTGTTGCTGGCAGTGGGGACCGCCATACCGCTTTTTTATCAGGTCGCCGTCCTATCGATTCAACAACCGGATAACATCCAAACTTTTTTTTCGCTTTCTGCCGGCCTCAACAGCTATCAGCAACTTTATACTGCTTGGAAAACCCGATTATTCTCAAATGCCCTTGCATGGCAAGTGGATCGCTTGAGCATCTTGATCATGCATAGCGTAAATATTCGTTATATGAACAAGCCGGAGCCGTTTGCGGTGGCTCTATGGACCTTCCTTTGGTTTCTCCTGATTGCCCTGGTCTATATTCTGTTCTTAAAGCAACGCTCCGTGTTCTACATTTTTGGCACCTATGCAGCCATCACCTTTGGATATATGCCCAAAGTGGCTGAGACGAGGATTTATCCGTGGGACATGCCGGCGTTATTCATTTTCACGCTATTTCTCTTTCTTTTCCTGAACGATAAATACAAATGGCTGCTCGCATTTCTGCCGCTGGCGATGGGGTTCAAAGAAACAGCAGGTGTGCTGTGCATCGTCTTCTTGTTGACCGACCAGCTGCCGAAAAGGGATAAGTGGCGGATGTTTATTGTCGCTGTCGTCCTTTGTGCGTTCGTTAAGCTGGGCATTGACATTTACACCCAGTCCTCTTCGCCCCTTTTCACGATGGCGACCGGCTGGGGAGGAAAATTTTCTGACATCTTCTTTGTTCAGAATTTGGTGGGGATGACCTTATTCTCGACCTTTTTTATCAATGCAGGTACATTGTTGAGCTTCTTGATCATCCCGGCCCCGGAGAAGAAAATCGTTTCCCTTAAGATCATCGCTCTTCTGTTTGCGGTGGGCAATTTTCTCTTTGGTCTGATCCTCGAATATCGAATCTGGTTTGAATTGATTCCATTTGCCTTGTATGCCATCGCGTCCATCTCCTATCCTGATCCGGTTAGGGCGGATGAACCACGTCAGAGATCAAATGAAAATGCAATTGCGGAAGATCCGGATAGTCGCCCGCGTTGACCACCACACGATAGGCCGTCCAATGAAACTCAACCGCCCACGACTGGATGGTTGAAAATAGATCTGTGAGAAAGGCCGGATCGTTCGGATCGAGATCGGTCAATGTGGGAATGGCCTTCTTCGGCACGATCAGGAGACGGAATGAATGTGCCGGTTTGGGGTGGCGAAAAGCAATCAACGTTTTTGTCTCGCGCACTCGGTCCACCGGCAGAACAAAACTCATTTTAGCAAATATCCAACCGATCCACTTCGAGCCAATGTTTGTCTTTGCAAGCCGTACCAAAATTGCAAACATGGATTACTGTTTGGTGAATACGATCTTGCCGTCATCCATCGAAGCAATGCACGCCAATGATTCAACCGGAAGCTTCAAATGCTTGAGCGCCTCGCGTCCGCCTTCAAAGGATTTTTCGATCAACGCGCCGATGCCGACAATTTTTGCGCCCGCGGCTTCCGCGAGTCGGACCAGTCCAAGGATGGTGGCGCCGGAGGCGAGAAAATCATCAATGATCAGTACCTTTTCATGGTTGGCAAGATATTCCGGCGAGATGATCAATTCCACCATTCTGCCTTTGGTGTGCGACGGCGCCAGCGTGAGATAAACTTGATCCGGCATGGTAACCGGTTTGGTCTTGCGCGCGTACACCACCGGAAGCCCGAGATGAAGCGCCGTGGTGAGCGCCGGGGCGATGCCGGAGATTTCGGCGGTCAACACCTTGGTCGCGCCCAGCTGCGCAAAGCGCCGCGCAAATTCCTGGCCGCATGCATCCATGAGGGCCGCGTCCACCTGGTGGTTGACGAAGCTGTCCACCTTAAGGATTCCGTCGCCCAGGACCTGACCGTCCCGAAGAATGCGTTCTTGCAACTGCTTCATGCCCTGCCTCCTGGATTTTGGTATAGACATATTGATTTTACGACAATCACCCGCTCTGAGCCAGCGTCGACTCCTCGAGGCTTAAGGCCTCCGATTGGGTCTGTGTTAGAATTTGTCCGTGACGAAACCAACGTCGCTTCTGCTCGCATCCAATTCGCCACGCCGCAGGGAATTGCTCGCGCTCGGCAATTGGATGTTCAGCATCTCGGTCTCCAATGTGGATGAGAGTCAACGAACGGGCGAAGCGCCCGCGGATTATGTTTTACGGCTGGCGGAAGCAAAAGCGCGCGCAGCCATTGCGAAGGCGCAACCCGACCATATTATCATCGGCGCCGATACGGCTGTAGTGGATGGCAGCCGCCTCCTCGGCAAACCCAAAGATACGGCGGAAGCCATGCTCATGCTTAAGCGGCTGCGCGGACACGTGCATCAGGTTTATACCGCTCTGGCGATCCTGCGGATGCATGATCAACGCCTGTTCACCGACCTCTGTGTGACGGATGTCCCGATGCGAAAGTACAGCAATGAGGAGATGAAGTCGTACGCCCTGAGCGGCGATCCGCTCGACAAGGCAGGAGCCTACGCGATCCAACATCCCGGATTTCATCCCGTGGAAGCGATGAGTGGTTGTTACGCCTCCGTCATGGGAATGCCCTTGTGCCATCTGCTGCGGGTCTTGACGAAGATGGATGTGCATCCGGGCGCCGACATCCCGGCCGCCTGCCAGTCTTTTTTGAAATATCCATGTTCTGTTTCCAGCGGCATCCTGCGCGGCGAACAGATCGGATGAAAAGGTAAAAGAATGAAATCAGCCCGTCGAACCATGTGGATCTTCCTCTTTCTTCTGGTGACGGCCTGCGCGCCGGCCGCGATCAATGGCACGCCGCAACCGACCCGTTGCTTCCTGTGCGGCAGGCCCTCGGCAACATTGCCAACGCCGTTCATTGGCATTACCCATGCCCCCGATCCAGAGTCTGTGATGACGAAGTATCTGGACGCGCTTAAGATTGGGGATTATGCGACCATGTACGCCTTGTTATCAAAGGCCAGTCAAAGCTCCATTTCCCAAACAGACTTCGGCAAGAAATACGATTACGCCCTCAACCTCATGAGCGCCGACAAACTGGATTACCAACTTCTCTCGGAACAAAAGAGTCCCACGGCCGCGCAGGTCAGTTTTCAGATCACGTATCACACCACACTGGTCGGCGATGTCCAGCGCACCATCCTTGCCAGTTTGGACCTCGAGCAGGGCCAATGGCGGATCCAATGGGCTCCAACCTTGATCCTGCCGGAATTAACCGGCAGCAATCAATTGGCGATGGATTACCAGGTCCCGTCACGCGGCAACATCTATGACCAGAATGGCGATCCCATCGCCCAGCAATCAGACGCCTACGCCATCGGCGTCATTCCCGCTCAGCTGGGCAAAGCCGCCGGGTCGGTGGATGTTGAACTCGGCCGGCTGATGAGTATGCAGCCGGATGCCGTCCACAGTCTTTATGCAAACGCCATACCCGATTCCTACGTTGGCATTACGGAAGCCACGACGGACGAAATGCAGAAGGCGCAGTTGGACCTAAGCCTCACCGGACTGCAAACCACCCCCTACACATCCCGATTTTATTTTGATCAGGGCATTGCGCCGCAGGTAGTCGGATACACCCTCCCGATTTCACCCGATCAGCTCAACACCTATCGCCGACTGGGCTATCGCGGCGACGAGCGCATTGGTCAAACGGGCATCGAAAAATCCATGGAACCCTATCTGGCCGGCAAACACGGCGGCACGCTATACGTCACGGACGCAAACGGTCAGCTCGTGAGCAAGCTCGGCTCGAGCGAGCCACAACCGGCCGATTCGGTTTATCTGACGATCGACAAGAACTTGCAGTACTGGGCTCAACAAGCTCTCACGGGTTACAACGGTGCGATCGTGGTCATGGAGATGAATACCGGCAAAGTGCTGGCCATGGCCTCCTCGCCGGAATATGATCAGAATCTCTTCGATCCGTCCAACACCAACAACCAGTATCTGTTGAATGATCTGCTGAACCGGACGGATCAGCCGCTCCTCAATCGCGCCACCCAGGGGCAGTATCCACTCGGTTCGGTGTTCAAGATCCCCGCGATGGCCGCCGCCATGGAAAGCGGTTTATACGCGCCGAATACAACCTATGATTGTGAATATAACTTTACCGAACTTAATGGGATCACCTTGCATGATTGGACCTATGACTTTTGCCAGAAGGCCCTCGCGGCCGGGAAGCAATGTGATACCGTTTCCACTCTGCCGTCCGGCGAGATCACCCTCCAGCAGGGTCTGATGCGGTCGTGCGATCCATATTTCTGGCATATCAGCCTCGACTTGTTCAACAACAATCGCGCGGCAGATATCACGAACATGGCGCGCGCCTTTGGATTAGGCTCGCCGACTGGCATCGCCACAGTGGCCGAAGCTTCGGGCAATATTTCCGTGCCAACGACGGAAATTGATGCAACCAACCAGGTGATCGGTCAGGATGACGTGCTGGTGACGCCGCTGCAGGTGGCGCGCTTTGTCGCCGCCGTCGGCAACGGCGGAACGCTGTATACGCCGCAATTGATCCAGGAGATTCAATCTGCCGACGGCAAACCCGTCTCAGTCTTCAAACCGGAAGCGGCGGGGACGTTACCAATTCAGCCGGATCGTCTCGCGGCGATCCAACAGGCGATGGGCTGGGTGATGACCGACCCGCGCGGCACCGCGTACTACACCATGCTGGGCATGCAATTTCCGTTGGCAGGCAAGACCGGCACGGCTCAAACGGGGTCAGCGTTGCCGGATGCTTGGTTTGTTGGGTACACCCAGGATGAGCAAAACTCCCACAAGCCTGACATCGCAATTTCCGTCATCGTCGAAAATTCCGGCGAAGGCGCGGATTATGCCGCGCCTGTCTTTCGTTGGATGGTGGAAGCCTATTACTATGGTCAGCCGGGATATATTTCTCCAATCCTTGGCCCGATCGGCAATCCGTACACGCCCACGCCGTTGGGCGGCATCCCAACCAAGACGCCCAAACCCACAAAGACGCCGCGGCCGTAGATCCTCCCTGGAAACGTCATGATCCTTGGTTTGCCCTGGTGGTGTGGAAGTAATCGTAACAATCCTCAACGCACATGCTTCGACAAGGCTTGATTATCAAGGCTCAATCCGGTTTTTTCACCGTGGACACGGGAGCAGGCCCGGTGATCTGCCAACTGCGCGGCAAGCTGAAGCAGGGCAGATTCAGAGGCGATATCGCAGCATTAGGCGATCGCGTACAGATTACGGTCTTAGAGGATGGCAGCGGAGTGATCGAGAAAGTCGAAGAACGAAAGCGGGCGATTGCCCGGCTTGACCCAAGACCGCAAGGGGCTTACCAACAAGTCTTGTTGGCCAATCCGGACCAGGCCGTGTTGGTCTTCGCCTGCGCCCACCCCACGCCAAAACTGCGGATGCTGGATCGCTTCCTCGTGATCGCCGAAAAGCAACGGATCACCGCTGTGATCGTTGCAAACAAAATCGATCTGGTGGACAAGCAGCAAGCCCAAAGAATATTTGGATTGTATTCAGCGCTGGGATATTCGGTGGTTTACACCTCGGCCAAAACCGGTGCGGGCGTGGACGAGTTCAAAGCGCACCTGACCGGCAAGATCAGCGCACTGGCCGGGCCAAGCGGCGTTGGTAAATCAAGCCTGCTCAATGTGATCCAACCTCGGCTTGAACTGACCGTCGATGAGGTCAGCGCGGTAAACAAGGGCAAACACACTACGGTGACACGCGAGCTGTTCGCCCTCGACGGCAGCGGGTATGTGGCTGACACGCCCGGATGGAAGTCGTTGGCGTTATGGGATACCGGACCCGAAGAATTGGATGCGTATTTCCCGGAACTTGCGCCGCTGGTTCCCCAATGTCAATTCAGCGATTGCACACACGTTCATGAGCCGGGCTGCGCGGTGCTGGCCGGGATCACGAGTGGGAAAGTCCATCCGCAGCGCTACGAGTCTTATGTGCGCTTGCGCGCGGGTCGCGATTGACGATGAACAAGAATTGGGATTTGCTCGGAAACGAATGGGCCGTGGAAATGCTGCAACGGCAGATTGTCCGCGGGACGCTGCGTCATGCCTATCTCTTCACCGGACCCTCCGGGGTGGGCCGCCGCACCTTGGCGTTACGGCTGGCACAGGCTTTGAACTGCACCCAGGCGGCTGATTCAGGCATCCCCTGTGGCCAGTGCCGTGACTGCAAACAAATCGAAGTGATGCAGCACCCCGATCTGAGCATCATCCAGGCGGATCATGAGGGCGGGATATTGAAAGTGGAGCAGGTCCGCGAGGCGCGTCGGATGCTGATGCTCAAGCCGTACCAGTCCAAGTATCGCGTCACGGTCCTCCTGCGCTTTCAGGAAGCCAACGACCATGCCGCCAATGCCCTGTTGAAAATCCTGGAAGAGGCTCCCTCCTACGTCATCCTCGTTCTGACCGCCGATTATCCGGAACAACTGCTCCCGACGGTGCTTTCGCGTTGTGAGGTGCTGCGCCTGCGGCCGTTGCCGATGGAGACCGTGGAATCCAATCTGGTCCTACAAGGAGCAAATCAAGAGCAGGCGCGCTGGATCGCTCATATCAGCGGCGGACGATTGGGGTATGCTCTGCGATTATTGCGCGATCCATCCGCCCTCGAGTTTCGAAATGAAAAGTTGAATGAGCTGCAGTCCTTTGGCGCGGCCGCGCGCTCGGACAAATTCTCTTATGCGGAAAAACTTGCCAAAGACCGGGATGCCATGCGGAACGTGCTGTTACTGTGGCTTTCCTACTGGCGCGACGTCCTGTTATGTGCGGGAGGATCGTCTACTCCACTTGCCAATGTGGACAGGACCAGCGAAATCACTTCACTGGCGGCCCACGTTTCATTGCCGGAGGCGCGGCGCGTGGTATCCGAACTGGAAACATCCTTGTCGCAGTTGGAGTCGAATGTCAACGCGAGATTGTTGGCGGAGGTCCTTCTGCTGGACTGGCCGAAACTATAATTTCAACAACGAGGTAAACAGCATCATGACCTGGATTGATTTTCTTCTTGCGGGCCTGGCCGCCGTTGCAGCCGGATTAGTGAATGCGTTAGCAGGCGGCGGAACACTGATCACGTTCCCAACCCTGACGGCCTTGAGCGTTCCAGCGGTGGTCGCCAATGTCACGAATACCGTGGCGCTGTGCCCGGGTTATATTGGCGGCATGCTGGGTCAATGGAACGATTTGCACGACCAGGGGAAGAGGTTATGGCTGGTCGCTCCCGCCGGTGTGATCGGCGGACTGGCTGGCGGCTATTTGCTGCTCCACACTGGCGAAAAGCTCTTCCAATCCCTCGTGCCCTATCTGATCTTATTGGCATCGGCTTTGCTGGCGGTGCAGGATCCGGTGCGCGCTTGGCTGGTTCGACGGGCGAGTGAGAAGAGATCGACCATCAATCGACCCTGGCTGGTGGGTTTTCCGATCGGCATCGCCGCGATCTATGGCGGCTATTTCGGCGCGGGCTTGAGCGTGATCGTGTTATCCGTGTTGGGTTTGACCATGGACGATACGCTGACGCGCCTGAATGCATTGAAGCAGGCAGTTTCCTTCAGCGTTAATTTCGCGGCGGCGATCTTCTTTTTGTTTTCGGGGAAAGTGATTTGGTCGGTTGCGCTCGTAATGATGGCCGGCGCATTGATCGGCGGGAATTTGGGCGGACGCCTGGCGGGCCGAGTCCAGCCTGCCACTTTGCGCTGGATCGTTGTGAGCATCGGCGTGGCGGTTGCGGTCATTTACCTCCTACGCGGATAACGCTTTTGCAAAGGCCCAGTTGTTCTTTTTTCCTTGTTTTCCAAAACTAAGCGGCTTATAATCTCTCCATTATTTTATTCTCGCTTTGATTCCAGGGGCGGAGGCCTCTCCCTCTATGAAGAATATTTTTTTTCGCCGCATGAGCGGGATCATCGTTATCACGCTAATTATTATGGCTTCGGTCGGGCAGGTCGGCAGCGTTCAAGCGGATGGCACGACCTACACCCCGGCCGACGTTAACAAAAGCTTCACTCCGACAACCATTGCGACAGGGGGAACCAGTCAGCTGGAAATATTTATCTACAACCCCAACGCTTTCGAGTTGATCCTTTCCAACTCGCCAGCCGCTCTAAGTGATACTCTACCCGGCAATGTGCACTTTGCCAGTCCTGCCAACGCCACGAATACCTGTGGAGGCATCGTATCCATCGTGGGCGACACCCTCTATTTGTACGGCGGCACGGTTCCGCCGGCGGGGGGAGGCACATCAGGAAGCTGCACCATGACGGCCAGTGTAACCGCCGTTATTCCCGGCACGTACATCAATGACATTCCATTGGGAGTTTTAAACGCCACCGATCCTACAGGCCTGGTTGCGATCACCAATGCTGCCAAATCGGATGCCACCCTTACGGTAAATACCGTCGTGCCGCCCTCTTTGAGCAAATCCTTCAATCCCAACACGATATGGGTCGGAGATAGCAGCACGCTGACCGTCCGGATCATTAATAACGATCCCAATACCGCCTTGACGCAAGTTTCCCTGACCGATACCTTGCCTTCCAATGTTACCGTTAAATCATTTTCTGCTGCCCAGTGCGGCGGAACCGTCAGCTACGGCGCGGGTGCGCTGACCATCAGCGGAGCCACCATAGCGGCAAAACCCGGAGAGTGCGATCTGACCGCGACCGTCACCTCCAGCACGCCGGGGCTCTATACCAATTCCATTCCCGCCAGTGCGGTCCAGACTCAGCAGGGTGTCACCAATGCCAATGCGGCCTCCGCCCCGCTCAATGTCCAGGCGATCGGGATCACAAAGAGTTTCACGCCCTCCAATTTTCAAGCGGGCGGCACGACCACACTGAATATCGTTCTGCAAAACCCGTCTTCAACGCAATATACGAGTGCCGCATTCACCGACAATCTTCCGAATGGAATAACGATCGCCAGCCCTGCCAACGTCAACGCGAATAACTGCGGCAGCAGCTACACCATCACTGCCAATCCGGGGGATGGGAGCATCTCGTTGAGCAACGGAACGATTCCTGCGGGCTCCAGTGCCAATCCCGGGAAATGCACGATCTCTGTGAATGTGACTGGCTCCGTGCCAGCAAACTATACCAATACGATTCCTGCCGGGGCCCTGACGGCCTCCAAGGGCGCCAACGAAGTCACCAACGTGCTTCCGGCCAGCGCCAATGTGACGGTTTATGGACAAGGATTGGGCGTCGGGGGAAGCAAAGGCTTCAATCCGTCCAGCATCCAGGTGGACGGCAATTCCGAATTGACGATCAATCTCACGGCCCCGGCCGATACGGATCTGCATAACGTGTCGCTGACGGACGCCCTGCCCGCCACGGTCACGGTAAGCAATTCAACGCCCGCCTCCACCAGCGGCTGCAGCAATTCCAGTTCTCCCACGCTGACCGCAGATACCGGCGCCGCTTCCATCTCCATGACGAACGGCTCCATCAAAGCCGGAACCACCTGCCATATCAACGTTTATGTGACCGGCAGCACGCCGGGTACTTATACCAACACAATTTCGCCAGCGAACATCTCCAGCCTGGACGCCAGCAACAATCCCCGCGATGTCCCCGGCAACTTCCCGGCCAACCTGACCGTCAGCGGCATCTCCGTCAGCAAGGCGTATTATCCGACCGTGATCAATGACAGCGGTGTTTCCACGCTGACGATCACCCTGACGAATACGAACACGGCCGAACTCGACAATGTCTCGTTGACAGACAACAATGCATGGGGCAATTTGACCAACGGGATCCAGATCTATAAGAACCCGAGCACCGGGCTATCGAACGTGAGCACGACCTGCGGCACGCCCATCAACGCCGCGGCGGGCGCACAAACCATCTCCATGAGCGGCGGCACCATCCCTGCGCAGGTGGGCAGTGTGCCGGGAGTCTGTACGATCAACGTGGACGTGACCGGGGTGGGCCAAAAGGCAAGTTACTCAAATACGATTCCAAAAGGTGGAGTATCTGGAACCATCCATGGCACGTCCATCATCGTCTCGAATCCCATTGCCGCCACGGCAAATATCGCCGTTCAGCCGATTTCCATAAGAGTCACGAAAGATTTCAACCCAACAGGAGTATTCGGCGGTTCGTCTTCAACCTTATCCGTTCACTTGCTCGGCGACCCCAACGCTCCGCTCGCGGGTATTTCCTTCACGGATAATCTACCCCAGAAGAATGCCACCGAGGGCATGACGGTGGCGGATCCGCCGAATCTATCGACCGGAACTTGCGGCGGTACCATTACGGTCAGCCCCGACGGTAAATCGTTCTCTTTCAGCGGCGGCAGCTTGGCTGCCAATGCTCAATGCACCCTGTCGCTTAGCGTTGTGATGAACACGCAAGACAACCTGACCAATACCATCTGTGGCAGCGTCAGCGACAACATCCCAGGCGGTTCCGCGCTGTGCTCGAAGGAAATAACAGCCGGCGTCGGAGACGTGACTTCCAGCAACGGCGCGACCAATACAGAAGCCGCTCAGGCAACCCTGACCAACCAGGGAGGTCTGACCGTTACCAAGGCCTTCGGTCCGAACCCGATCACGGCCGGAGGGACCTCCCAGCTCACGATCACCATCCAAAACCTTTCCAATTTTGCATTGACCGGTGTGGGATTGATCAACGCGAATGGAGATACTTTCCCAGCGGGACTGACGGTGGTTTCCCCGATCAATAATCCCCAATGCGGCGGAGGTACGGTGAGTTGGGATTCTACAAATAACCGACTCACTTTCTCGGGGGGAAGTGTGGATGCCCTGTCCAGCTGCAGCATTACAGTCAATGTGACGGCAGCCAGTATCGGAAGCTACAAGAACTGTATTAATAAAAGCACGATGACGGATGACCAGGACATCACGAACCAGACGAACGAATGCGATACGCTGGTCGTGAACTCCAACACGCCGCCCACGGTCGCCAAAGCCTTCACGCCAGCCTCGATCCCGGCGGGAGGCACCTCCGACCTATCCTTTAAGATCACCAATCCGAACAGTGCTTCGCAGACCGGTATTGGTTTCACGGACACTTTACCGTCTTCGCCCTCCCAATTGACCCTGTCGAGCGTCCCCAATGCCTTCCAATGCAATGGCACCGTCAGTTATGACAGCGGAACCAACGAGATCACATTTACTGGAGGCTCGCTGGCCGGCAACAGCAATTGTACGATCGATGTCGGCGTGACAGGCAGCGTGGCAGGCGATTACGCCAACCAGACCAGTGCCATCACATCGAACGAAGGCGGCACAGGCTCGCCGTCCAATACCGCGACGCTGACCATCGTGCAGCCGCCTCAGATCAGTAAATCGTTCTCGCCCGCCACGATCAACGCCGGGCAGACATCCACCCTGACGTTCACGCTTAGCAATCCGAAGGAGAACACGGTCGATCTAACAGGTGTCGGTTTCACAGATACATTCCCGACCGGGATGACGATCGCCAGTTCGCCCGCGGCCACGAATAGTTGCGGGGGTTCGCTGACTGCGGCCGCCGGAACAGGCACCGTCCTATTGAGCAATGGAACCATTCCCCAGGGTCTCCTGGGCTTTTTTGACGGAACCTGTACCATTTCCGTGCCCGTCACCGCGTCCGGAGGCACCTACGACAACCAGAGCGGAAACGTGTCATCGACCGAAGGCGGGATCGGGAACACCGCGGAAGACACGCTCACGGTCAACGGCCCCGGACTGCTGCTGACCAAGTCCACTACCAATGCAGGGTTTCAGGGCAGTGGGCCTGCCGCGACGATCACCTATAACTATGTGCTGACCAACACGGGCACGGAAACACTCTATGGGAATGACGCAGCAACCGGCTATTTCACCATCAGCGACGATCATATCGGCACGCCGGTGGACACACCCTTCACTTGTGGAACGGCAACCAGCCTGGCGCCCGGAGACAGCGTGAACTGCACTCAAACCTACAATGTGGGCGCGGGCGATGTTACAGCTGGATCCGTGACGAATACCGCCACAGGAACGGCCATGGACGCGCCGACCGGCGGGAACACCGTCACATCGAATGAAAGCAGTGTGACCGTCTACCTGGAAGCACTCACGCTTCAGAAGAGCACCACCACCTCCGGTTACCAGGCATCGGGCGCCACCATTAACTACAGCTACACCATAACCAATACCGGCAAGGTCACGTTATATGGGAACGATGCCACCACCCAAAGGTTCACGATCACGGATGATCATATCAAAGCCGGTTCCCCGCCGGCCTACAACAACCCCTTCACGTGCGGCAGCGTCACCAGTTTGGCGCCCGGAGCCAACGTAACTTGTACCGGCAGTTATGTAACGACCGCAACCGATGTAACGAATGGATCTGTGACAAACACTGCGGCTGCCCATGGTCAGGATAAGACCAACGGCTCAACCAATATTAACAATGTGACTTCCAATCAGAGCAGTGTGACGGTCTATGCGGTCAATCCTCCCACGATCGCCAAGGCCTTCAATCCAGCTCAAATCCCCGTCGGGAGCAATTCCACCTTAACCTTTACCATTACCAACCCATCCACGAATGTCATTCCGTTGACCGGCGTCTCGTTCTCCGATGCTCTCCCATCCGGAATGACGGTGGCGAATGCACCCATCGCCGCGCAGTGCGGAGGTACCCTCACTGCCGCCGTTGGATCCGCCGCAATTTCATTTGCGAATGGCACGATACTTGCCAATAGCAACTGTACCGTTTCTGTGGTTGTGACCGTAGCTGCCGGAGGTACGTACAATAACACAAGCGGAAAAGTCTCATCGACGAACGGTGGAACGAACAACGGGCCCTATGGAGTAGCCACGGATACCTTGACAGCCACCGCGCCGCCTACCATTACCAAGGCGTTCTCACCGACAGCCGTTGTGGTCAACGGAATGAGCACCCTGAGCTTCAAACTGACGAATGGAAATCCCTCGCCGCTAACGGGCGTCGGGTTTACAGACAATTTGCCGGCAGGCGTGGAAGTTTCCAGCCCGCCGAACGTGAATGCAGACTTGACAAATTGCGGCGTTTCCGATTTCTCACCCGCCGCGGCCGCAGGAGCCACCACGCTGACCTTCAGCAACGGAACCATCCCGGCGAACAGTACGTGCACGATCTCGGTCAGTGTGACTGCAACCACGTCCGGTACGTTCGACAACACAACCACGGCCATCACCTCCGCCGAAGGAGGCACAGGCGCCACATCGAACACTGCCATCCTCACCTCCAATCCGGCGGCGGATTTGGCCCTCACCAAGACCTCCAGGGATGCCAAGGGCAATCTCACGCCCGATGTTGATCCCGGAGAATCAATTACCTACACGATTACTGTGACCAACGGCGGGCCAAGCGATGTGAGCGGGGCAACCGTATCAGATACCATGCCTTCCTCGCTCACCAGCGTAAGCTGGACGTGCGCGGCGACCTCAGGATCATGCGCCAGCGGCACGAACACCGGCAACATCAGCGACACGGTCAATATAATGAATGGAGGCAGTCTTACTTACACGATAACGGCAACCGTTTCGGCGACAGACACCACGGATGTGATCAACACCGCAACGGTCCTCCCACCCTCCGGCGTAACGGAGACGAATCCCAGCAATAATAGCGGCACGGTCGTGGATCATCTCAATTTGTTGTCCATTACAAAGACGACCAGCCCGCCCACCGCCAGCTATGCGGCAGCCAATACAACGATCCACTATTCCTACACGATCACCAATATCGGCACCTCCACCCTGACCAACCTGGCGGCGACCGACAATCCTCTGGGTGCTCTCACCTGCAGCTACCCCCCAGCACTGGCCCCAGGCGACTCGTTCACGTGTACCGCTTCCTATACAACCACTCAGGCCGACCTCGACGCCGATAAGACCATCTCCAACACTGCCACTGCAACGGGTGCGGATAAAGAAGGAGATACGGTCCCGGCTACATCCAACACGGTCCATGTAACCGCCTCCCAGGCGCCAAGTTTGGCATTGGCCAAAAGTGTCAACTCCATCTCAGGGACCAGTCCCCATAATGCAGGCGATGTGATCACCTACAGTTACACATTGCAGAATACCGGAAATGTGACCCTCCGCGGTGCCGACCTGACCACCCAGGAGTTCACCATCGCCGACGATCATATCGGCACCCCGCCCGGTACCGCTTTCACCTGCGGAAGCGTGACCAGCCTGGCACCCACTGCCACCGTCACCTGCACCAATACCTACACGATCCAGCAGGCAGATCTGAACAACGGCTCGGTCACAAACAAAGCCACGGGCTCGGCAACGTTCCAATCAAATTCGGTAACTTCCAACCAGGCCAGCGTCACCACTTCGTTGACTCAAAGCCCGGTGCTCAGTTTGGCAAAGTCACCCGCCCCCTCCACTTACAACTCGGCAGGCGATGGGATCACCTACACCTATACATTGAAGAACATAGGAAACGTGACTCTGACCGGCGCTGACCCGGCCACGCATGAGTTCACCGTCACGGACGATCATATCGGCACCCCGCCCGGTACCGCCTTCACCTGCGGAAGCGTGACCAGCCTGGCACCCAATGCCACGCTCACCTGCACAGCGTCTTATACGACCACGCAAACAGACCTCGATACAGGAGACGGCTCCATTGTAAACACCGCCCATGCCAACGGATTCGACAGCAATAATAATGCGGTCCAATCGAACACGGTCAGCGCAAAGGTGACCACTACCCAGACGCCAAGTTTGGCATTGACCAAAAGTGTCAACTCCATCTCAGGAACCAGTCCCCATAATGCAGGCGATGTGATCACCTACAGTTACACATTGCAGAATACCGGAAATGTGACCCTCCGCGGTGTCGACCTGACCACTCAGGAGTTCACCATCGCCGACGATCATATCGGCACCCCGCCCGGTACCGCTTTCACCTGCGGAAGCGTGACCAGCCTGGCACCCACTGCCACCGTCACCTGCACCAATACCTACACGATCCAGCAGGCAGATCTGAACAACGGCTCGGTCACAAACAAAGCCACGGGCTCGGCAACGTTCCAATCAAATTCGGTAACTTCCAACCAGGCCAGCGTCACCACTTCGTTGACTCAAAGCCCGGTGCTCAGCTTGGCAAAGACAACGGATCCCAATCCCGCCGCATACGCCTATGTGGGCGATAAGATTACCTACGACTATACATTAACGAACATGGGCAACGTGACTCTGTCCCCGCCGTTCCAAGTCAGTGATGATCATATTAATGGCAGTTCACCATTTACTTGTAATGACCAAAGCAAAACCGGTCTGGATCCAGCCGATTCTGTAAGTTGTACCAACACCTATACCATTGTCTATGGTGATCTGACAAGCGGCTCGGTCACCAACCAGGCCACGGGTCAGGCCGTGTTCGGTACGAGCACCATCGATTCAAGCCCTGTTACGGCCAGTGCCAGCGCGGAACTGGCAACCATCAATGGAACCGTGTTCGACGACGCCAATATCAGCAAGGTTCAAGACAACAACGAGAGCGGCATCGCGGGTGTGACCGTTTCGCTCTACGACAGCACAGGCACTACGCTAGTCGCAACGACCACAACGAATTCCAAGGGCTTCTACTCCTTTGACAAACTGCCGGCCGGCAACTATCAGGTCGTGGAACAGGATCTCCAAGGTTATGTCAGCACGACGCCGAATACCGTCGCGGTAACCGCACCGCCCAATGGCACCGGCCAGGCGAACTTTGGCGATTACCAGATCGCCGGCTGCAGCACGAATGGAATCGCTGGAATTGTGTTCAACGATGCCAACGATAACGGCGTTTTCGACAAAGGCGAAGCAGGTATTTCAGGCGTAACCGTCCAACTCTATAACCAAAAGAATGCTTTGGTCGATACCACAACCACCGCCGCTGATGGAAGTTATGGATTTGCGAACCTGCCGGCTGGAACCTACACCGTGGTGGAAACAAATCCACCCAGCGTTTACAGCACGACCTTGGATCACGTCAGCGTGGTGCTGAGCTGCAAGACAGACTCGGTTGTGAACTTTGGAGACAGGCCGGGTACCGAGACATTCACGGCTGATCCGGCCGTGACCAAGTACGGCGACCCGAGCTCGGCCAAGACGGGCAATCTCGTAATCTATACGATTACGGTCGGGAATAATGGGCCCAACAATGCCGATAATGTGATCTTGAATGATACGGCGCCCTCCTTCCTGGATATCATCAATGTCACGGTTTCGCCGAGCGGCAGCTTCCCGATTACGATCTCTGGCGATACCTTTACAGTCTCGCTTGGGACGGTTACCCCTCAAGATGTTTACACGGTTACGGTCACAACCAGAGTCAATAACCTCGGACGGCCACCGGGAGGTGCGAATAACGCGGCAATCACGACCTCGACCACGCCGGAACCGACATTTAACGATGCGGCCGCCGCAAATTTGTCAATCCCGTCCCATGGAGGCGGGACCAGCAGCACATTCACCTATCTGGCTCAACTTCCAGCAACTGGCTTCGCGCCCGGAGTGGTTACCTCGATCCCGCCGCAACCTGCAAACGAATATGACGCGAGCTCCGACCTGGTCCTCGAAATACCGGCATTGGGCATCAAGACAGCCATTGTGGGCGTGCCCCAGTCTGGCAATACCTGGGACATCACATGGCTGGGCAGCGACGTCGGCTATCTGGATGGGACCGCCTTTCCAACCTGGTCCGGGAACAGCGTGCTCACGGGCCATGTCTACGGAGCCAACGGATTGCCCGGTCCATTCGTCAATTTGTACACCCTGAAATGGGGTGACCAGATCATCATCCACTACGCAGGTCAGCGTTACATCTATGAGGTGCGCGAGAACAATCTGGTCTCGCCGAATGCGACGTCGGTATTCAAGCATGAGGATCAGCCCTGGCTGACGCTGGTGACTTGCAAAGACTACAACGCCAGCACCAACACCTATGCGTACCGCGTGGCGGTGGGAGCGGCGCTAATTCAAGTGCAGCCGGATACGAGTTCCAATCCCAGCGGAAAGTAGCAACGCAAAAGATGCGGCACAAAGAATGCCGCATCTTTCTTTATGTGCCATTGACAAATATGATTACAATTGATTTTTAGTCATGAGGAGCCATCATGTGCCGTAGCATTAAGCCTTTACGTCTGCCGGATCGTCCGGCCACCGAGCAGGAGATTCAAGAGGCGGCTTTGCAGTTTGTCCGCAAGGTGAGCGGATACCGCAAGCCTTCGCGTGCCAATCAACCGGCCTTTGAGGCGGCCGTGCAAGAGATTGCCGTGGCAACGCAGAAGCTGTTGGAGGGGTTGAATGTGCCGCATACCACTTCAAATTAATTTACGGGATCATGGGATCGAGGTATTTAATTCTTGAACCCGAAAGCATACGCGCGAGTCGGGCAATGATATGGTCGGGAAATCATGTTCAAAAAAAAGATGGGCCGTCTATCAATCTTGCTGGCTTTGCTGCTAGCTGCGGTGATCACCATTGCGATGGGGTTCTATTGGGATTTTTTGTTCGTAGGCAGGGATGATTATCGTGAACTCACTTTATCTGGAACGCCCGCTGCCTGGACACAATCCCCCCGGGAAATTGGACTGGATTTCGCTGCGAGTTGTGTGGCTGAGTGTCAACTGGAAGAAATCAGAGTTTTCCAAGTCGTCTCAAGCAGAGCCATGGTCGTATTAGGGGAGAAATACCTGGCCGGCGATTCGGTTGATGCCCGGCAGGTGAGGATAGAATTCCTTCGAGTAGGCGGAACTTGGAGGCCCCAGTGGATTGGCGAAAGATGGCAATGTAGTGCCTTTCGCGGCAATGATCCCGGATGGACGATAGAACCATGTCCATAAATCCAGAGTCTGCCTCGCAGTCCATCGCAAGACCTACAGGGAAGGAGGAAGACTGCGCTGCACAACTCCAGAGGCGCGCGCAGATGAGCCGTACCGTTATCCAATCGCCTCTTTCGATTTGCTCGCCCGTTCTCCGAAGTGCGCGCTTTGGCGCAAACCGTTAGGTCGCCTTTTTTTCACGTTTCCTGAGGTTGACACAGAAATAGAACGGTGACGATGTGTTAAACTTTTCAACGATTTCATGAAGCAACCATGCAAACGGACGATTTGCTTACCTACCTTTTCGATGGACAGCCCCATCTCCTTTTTCAGCCAATGGCCAGGTGGTTGGCATCCTCGCGCCGCTTCACGGCCTTCGTCACCGACTTCCAGAACAAAATTCGAAAGAAACTCCGTACAACGCAAGACCAGGAAAGTCTGCTCGATCTTCAACTGGAATTAGAAACGGCTTATTACCTGCTGCAGGAACGGTCCCTAAGTGTGGTGTACGAACCGGAACTGTCCAGGGGGATTCGCAGCCCGGACTTCGCTGTGACTTTTACCACCAGCCTTACCTTTATGCTGGAGGTCACACGCGTGCAAGCGGATCCGCAGAACGCATGGAATGCGCGACTGGCCGATACGGTTTCCGCCAAGTTAGGTCAATTGCTGCCCCAGTGCAGCAATATCGTATTGATTGGTACCGAGGTGGCGGACTCGAGTGAGCTTCGCGCAGCGATGCTGGGCCTACAGCAACGCGCCGAACGAAATGACCTGACCTTCTTGCAGCGACATGGATTTCGGGATCGAGCTGACTTCTTCCACCATTATCAGCGCTTGAGTGAAATTCTCGTCCGAGGGCTGCCATTCGACGTGACGAAAGCCATAATCCCCTGGATCAACCCTCAGGCGAAATATCCATTACCGGGCAAAGTGCGGACCGCCCTTCACCGAAGCCAGACATCAGGATCGGAGATCAAGCGCTCACTTCGTATCTAAAAATGCTTGCGCGGGGATGCAAGCCATCATCCGATCGCTTCTTTCAATTTCCTCGCCAGCTTTCCAAAGTGGGCGGTGTAACGCATCTCGTCGTCGCGTGGACGAGGCAGATCCACTTTGAAGTCCAATTTGATTTTTCCAGGACGCGGAGTTAATACCAATACACGATCCGCCAGGAAAAGCGATTCGTTGATCGAATGCGTCACCATGATCACGGTCTTCTTCCGCCTCTGCCAGATGCGCGAGAGTTCCGTCCACATGCGCTCGCGTGTCAACGCGTCCAATGAACCAAAAGGTTCGTCCAACAAAAGGATATCGGGATCATGGATCAGGGCCCGCGCGATCGCCACGCGCTGTGCCATTCCGCCGGAAAGTTCGCGCGGCCAGTTCTTCTCAAAGCCTTGCAAGCCGACCAGCTCAACCAAGTCTTGTGCTTTTTCACGGGCGGCTTGCCGGTTCATGCCGTCCAATTCCAGCGGCAATTCGATATTCTCGATCACGCTTCGCCACGGCATCAGATTGGCCTGCTGAAAGACCATACCGATCCTTGGTGAGGCATGATCGGCAAAGTGAATCGAGCCGCGCGTCGGTTTCAACAAACCGGCAATGCTCCTTAACAGGGTGGATTTGCCGCTGCCCGACGGTCCCAGCACGACCACGAATTCACGCGGCTGAACTTCAAAGGACACATCCTCCAGCGCGTGCAGTCCGCCGTTCTGATCGGGGAAGGTCACGCTCAAATCGCGGAGGGTAAGGATCGCTGACATAATCGCCGTTCTTCAATACAGAGGACACGCGGCGCAGGCAGGGAGAAGGGTTCTTCTTTGCGTACCAGATGTCCTTCGAGTTCGATTTATGGAACGAATTGATTCGTAAACGCCTTGGTCAAATCCAGCGGCTGCTTCAGCAAACCCATTTTGAGCAAGGTGTTTTGCATGTTCGTCCATGATTGCGGATCGGAATAACCGAGTCGATTCGCTTTCCAAAGATCAATGGAGGCCGCCAAAACTTGTTTTTGAGCGGCGGCATCGGACTGGGCGAGATTCGGAACATATTTCTCGCTGATGGTATAGGCATCCTCGGGATTCGCAATCGTATCCGCCAGACCTTTGAGCGTGGCGCCCACCATGCGCTTCACCAAATCCGGATCGCTTGTGAGAGTCTTTTCATTGGTGATCAACCCGTTCGATGCCAGCTGGACATAATCTGCGACGCGCAGTTCATTGATCGGATACCCCTCGCTGCGCAGCTGGATCGGTTCGTTATTGGTATAGACCGAGACGGCCTGCTCGCGATCCGCGGCCAGCGCCGCAACCTGATTGAAGCCGATCGAATCGAGCGTAACCTCATTCTCGGTCAATCCCGCCGAATAGAGCAACGCGTCCAAGCCAATGTAGTTCGCGCCGAAGCGTCCGGGGATTCCGATCTTCTTGCCTTTCAAATCGGCGGGCGTTTGAATGTTCTGCGAGGCCTTGGAGGCCACCGACACCGGATAGTTTTGGTACCACGCCATCACGTACACGATCGGCAGCCCCTGGGCGCGCGCCAGCAAAACCTGTTCGCCGGAAACGACCGCGAATTGCAAATTGTTCGCACCGACCAGTGAAACCGCGTCGGTTTCGAGCGAATAATCGAATTCAATCTCGATGCCGGCCTCCTTGTAATAACCCTTATCAATCGCGACATACAATGGCGCAAATTGGATGTTGGCGACATAACCCACCGGCAGCTTGATATGAACCAGTGCGTTCGCCCCCGAACCGGAAGCGGGCGCGCCACGGCAGGCCGAGACCAGGGCCCCCAGCAAAATCAAAACCGCCATTCGTTTGAACATGAATTCTCCTAAAGCTCCGTGGTTTGTTGCCAGGCCAAAAGTTTTCGTTCGATCCAGGCAACGATCTCATAAAGCGACAATGCCAGGATAATCAACGTGAAGACGGCGACGAAGACCATCGGCGTGTCGTATGTTCCGCGTCCAATGTTGATGAGCACGCCCAATCCACGGTCTGCCCCGACGAGTTCCCCCACTACCGCGCCGATCACCGATAACGTCGCGCCAATGCGCAGTCCGCCAAGGAAGATGGGCAGCGCTGCCGGAATTTCAAGATGCAGCAAAATCTGTCCGCGGGAGGCGCGCAGGGAATGCATCAAATCATACAAGGCGGTCGGTACGGCGCGCAGACCCACGATGGTGTTCACCAAAACCGGAAAGAAAACGATCAGGGCACAGATGAGCACCTTCGAGAACATGCCGGGTCCAAACCAGATGACCAAGAGCGGCGCGATCGCAACCAGCGGCACGGCCTGACTCGCCACCAAATACGGCGATAGGACTCTTTCCATGGCGCGCGACTTGGCAATCCAATAACCGAAGACCACCGCAAAACAGGCGCCGGAAATCAGCCCCAGCAGGATTTCAGCCAGGGTCACGGCCGTATTTTGCGCCAACTCGCCATCCGTGAGGGCCAGCAAAAAACGCTGCCAGACCTGTAAGGGGGACGGCAAGACAAACGCAGGCAGTCCGCCAAAGCGCGCGACGGCCCACCATACGATCATGCCGGCCATCAGGGAAATCAATCCAAGCCAGCGATACCCGCGCTTGGCCGACTCAGGGAGATTATTAATAAAATTCAGGTTCATGGTTTTCGCTTTCCTGCAAACAAAAGCGCCTCGCATTGATCAAGGGGCGGGGCGCGAAAACAGGCAAACCGCGGGTGATCCAAAACAAATCCCGAAAACCAGAATCGTTTTCGGGACATGGAATCGGAATCAGACCGGTATTGGCTGATGAAGTCACCTTCTCCTATCCAGACTATACTGTCGGCCCCGGAGTTCCACCGAGTCTTGTGCTGCCGCACTCGCGGGCTTTACCGCCGATCGGGAATTGCACCCTGCCCCGAAGGTCATTATTGATCTATGGAAGAAATTATAACGAGCAGCGGATGCCGTGTCAACTCAAAAATGGGGCCTCATGAATCGCCTGTCAGAACTGCGATCATTTGCTTCAACTGCGGCCCGATGCGGCGCAATTCCTGTTTGTGGACGGAGGAGAGCTTCTCCAGAATGTTCTCGCCGCGCCTGGTCAAGCTGACGTAGACACGTCGGCGGTCCTCTTCTGCAACCTGGCGCACCACCAGATCCTCCAGCGCCAGACGGTTGACGAGTTCGACGGCACTATGATGCCGGATCTGCAGCCGTTCGGCCAGTTCGCCGACGGTGATCCGTTGGCCGTCGGGGAAACCCCGAATGGCCAGCAGGGCCTGGTGTTGGTGGGGCGTGAGGCCGACGGCCTGCGCCGCCTCTTCGCTGAACCGCATAAACTGTCGCAGCGCATAGCGGAACGCGGCCAGGGTTTCGTAATCCGATTGCTTGATCGAAGCCATCTCAACTCCGAGGTGATGCGGTCAATTCTAGCACAAACCCTTGCCGACACCGTTGAATTATATCGTATAACGATATATAATATCCCTTCAACTTCTTGAATAAGGATGTGCCACCGAATGGAACGGAACAGTCTGGATTACAAACGCACGCTCGACGACAGCCCCACGGGGAATTTTCGCATGCTGCTGGTCTCGGTCTTATCTGCCGTGATTGGATTGTTGGCCGGATTGGTCGCCTTTGGCCTTTATTCGCTGATCGCCCTCATCACCAATCTGGTCTTCTATCAGCAATTCTCCTTCAAACTACCCACCCTCACCGCCAACCCGCTGGGCGGGTGGGTGATCATCATCCCGGCGATCGGCGGATTGATCGTCGGCGTGATGGCGAAATATGGGACGGAAAAAATCAAGGGCCATGGCATTCCGGAGGCGATGGAAGCCGTCTTGGTGAACAAGAGCCGCATCGAGCCGAACGTTGCGATTCTGAAACCTCTTTCGGCAGCCATTGCCATCGGCACCGGCGGGCCGTTTGGCGCCGAGGGACCCATCATACAGACGGGCGGCGCCCTCGGTTCACTGATCGGGCAACTGATTCATACCACCGCCTCTGAGCGGAAAGTCCTGCTGGCCTGCGGGGCAGCCGCTGGAATGGCGGCTACTTTTAATACGCCGCTGGCAGCGGTCGTCCTGATCATTGAGCTGCTGCTGTTTGAGTTCAAGGCGCGCTCGTTCATCCCGCTGGTCATTTCCAGCGTCCTTGCAACCGTGGTCCATGTCCGCCTGATCGGGGCGGGGCCCTTATTCTCCGTTCAACCGATCGACTTTGGCATGCCGGGGGCGCTGCCCTACTACATCCTTCTGGCAATCCTCTGCGGCTTGATGGGCGTCGGTTTCAGCAACGCGCTGTATTGGGTGGAGGATCAATTCAACCGCTTGCCCATGGACAAGCTCTGGTGGCCGGCCATCGGCGCCCTCTTTCTGGGCGTTATCGGCTTCTTCGTGCCGCGCGTTCTGGGTGTCGGTTATGGCACGATCACAGACATACTGAACGCGCGTCTGGCATTGTCCGCCTTGTTACTCTTGATGTTCTTTAAAGCCTTGGCCCTGGTGATCTCGCTCGGCTCCGGAACTTCGGGCGGATTGCTGGCGCCGATGTTCATGTCCGGGGCGGCGATGGGCGGGGCTTTCGCCATCATCGTCAATCAAATCATCCCCAGCGCCAACTTATCACCTGCGGCCTGTGCGCTGGTGGCCATGGCGGCCGTGTTTGGATCGTCTGCCCGGGCGACCTTTGCGATGATGATTTTTGCCTTCGAGATCACGCGCGACTATAACGGCATCCTGCCTCTGATGCTGGTCTGTGTGCTCGCCGACGGCGTGGCGCTTTATCTGATGCGCAATTCGATCATGACCGAGAAACTGGCCCGCCGCGGACTGCGCATCCCGCAGGATTACGAGGCGGACGTTCTCCAGCAAATTGACGTGAGCGAAGTGATGGATCGCGATCCGGGGGCCGTCCCGAGCACAATGAAGGTCAGTGAATTAGCCGACCGCATCGCGCGCGGAGATCAAGGGCTTGGACGCCATCAAGGCTTTCCCATCGTCGATCAAAAGAATCGGCTCGTTGGGATCATCACATGGGGTGATATTACAAAAGTCCTGGCCGCCAATACCGCCCACAAGAAGACCGTGCTTGAGGCTGGAAACCACCAGCCGGTGGTGACGTATCCTGACGAAGTCATGCAGGCTGCGGTGCACAAAATGCTGCATCACGATATTGGCCGTCTGCCCGTCGTGGACCGTGAACACCCAAATCAACTGGTCGGCTATCTTGGGCGCTCAGCCATCATGCAGGCCCGCTTGCGACGCCTGCATGAGGAGCGCGTGCGTGAGCCGGGCTGGCTGACGGCGGCGATTCCGTCCCTTGTTAAAAAAGAACCGCTTGTCGCGGTGCCACTCGATGACAAGCGGTTGAAAACATCGAAACAATCCGTCAAAAAGAAATAACGGCCCCCGCTCGCTCCGTGAGCGTGGAACCGGGTTCTAAACGGATGTTGGTTTCAGTTATTCGGCTTTGACGATGCACGTCACCGGGCAGACTTCCACGCAGTGAGGCGAATCATAGTGGTCCTTGCATTCAACGCAGGTGGTCTGGTCGATGACATACAAAATACCGTCGCCCTCGCTGATCGATTCGGTCGGGCATTCAGGAATGCAGGCGCCACAGGCGATGCAGTCTTCATTGATTTTCATTGTCATAATCTATACTCCTATTGGAAATCTTCCATCTAAGTTAATTCATCTCGTGGAGGCCGTCAAATGACGAATGTCCAATCTTTGGATGATTTTGTCATTAAATAAGTCTCAGCTTGCTTTCGAGTGTTGCTCTGGCCGGCACAGCGCGGCAGGACTCCCGAGGATTTGGGTTGAGCCTGTGCGTGGAATTTACCCGCCCGCAAGGATTGGATCAATCATGGATTTGAATTGATCGAATGAGGCTGGTCCAATCACTTTTTGTCCGTTGACAATGAACGAGGGCGTTCCGATGAGTCCGTAGCCGCGCGCCTCGGACATGCTTTGATTCACCTTCGCCTGATCCTGTCCAGAGTCAAGACAGTGATCAAACTGCGCCGTGTTCAAGCCCAGCTGAGCGGCATACGATTTCAAATCGCTGAGGCTCAAGGCCGGCGCTTTGGCATACAACAAATCGTGATATTGCCAGAACTCGCCCTGATCAAAGGCGCATTGACCCGCCTGCGCGGCCTGAGGCGATTGAGCCGTGATGATGGGATAATCCCTCCACACAAAATGAACCTGATCACCGTAGGTTGCGACGATTTGTTTCAAGACGCCGGCCTGTTCCCAGCCGCGGCAGGTCGGACAGCCGAAGTCGCCGTACTCGATGATGGTCACTTTGGCGGAAGGCGAACCCAGGGACGGGTCGGAGGCCAGACGCGCCGCACTCAGCGGCGGGACCCTGGATTGACCCCAGAAAATCAATGCCGCGACGATGATAATCGCTGCGATCAGCCCGACCGCGAGGATCAAACGCAAAGATGAATTTCGTCGATTCGATTCCAAAATGTTCCTCCACAAAATGGGGTTGAACAATTCTATTCCTTTTGCAATGCGAGGCGGGTAAGAGTCCTTTAATCTTCCTCATCAGAAGAACATATGGATTTTAAACTGACGATCTTTTCCGATTACATCTGACCGTGGTGCTATGTCGGCCAGGGTGTGGTCGAGAAGCTGAAAGCGGACTATGACATCGGACTGGAGTGGCGTCCATTCTACCTGTATGGGGATACGCCGCCCGAAGGCCGGGAGCTGCCCGAGCATGTCAGGCAGGCGCGGGCCCGAGGTTCGGAAGAGCGGCTGCGTCAGATCGCCCTCTCCTATGGGATGAGGTTCGCATCCACCAAGCGGATTTATAACACGCGCCTGGCACACGAGGCGACGGAATATGCGCGTGAGCATGACCAAGCCAATCCATTCCATCGCGTCGTCTTTCGCAGGGTGTACGCGGACGGGTTGGATATCAGCCAATGGGAAGTCTTGGGCGACGCCGCGCGCGAAGTCGGCCTGGATCCGGAAGACCTGCAACGCCAAGTCGCAAGCGGAAAATATACGGCCGAGGTCGAGGCGCAGGTCCAACAGGCCCATCAAATCGGCGTCTCCGGCGTGCCGACCTATGTGATCAACAATCGTTATGCCGTCGTCGGCGCGCGGCCGTATGAAGTCTTCAAGGGCGCCCTGGCAAAGATCTTAAAAGTGAACGAGTAGTATTCTTACCGGCGAGTGATACACGAGTCTTGATCAAACGAGGAGAGAAAAAATGGCAACGCCATTGGATGTCAATTTACCGGATAAATGGCAGGCGGATTACGAACGCAAGAGCGATGGCTGGGATTTGGGCGGACCGACACCCGTCTTCAAACGATTGGCGAGCAGCGGACGACTCGAGCCGGGGCGGATGGTCGTGCCCGGCGCCGGACGCGGCCACGATGCCCGCGAGTTTGCCCGGCGCGGCTTTCAAGTCACGGCGGTCGATTTCGCATCCCAAGCGGTCGCAGAGATGAAGCGGTTGAATGATCCATCGGCGCCGATAGAGATCGTTCAGCACGATCTTTTCTCCCTGCCGCATGACATGGATGGTTCGTTCGACTATCTTCTGGAGTACACGTGCTTCTGTGCCATCGACCCAACGCGCCGCGCGGAATATGCCGACCTGGCGGCGCGCCTCTTAAAGCCGGGCGGGAAGTATATCGATCTGGCATTCCCGCTTGATGGCCGCGCCGGAGGGCCGCCATTTGCGGTGTCCGAATCAGAAATCGTCCATCTATTCGGTCAGCGCGGCTTTGAATTGCTCTCACAGGAGAAACCCGCCGACTCGGTCTCACCGCGCAAACATGCCGAGAAGCTGCTCATCTTTCAAAAGATGATACTATGAACGTCACGATACCTTGATTTGGAGTTCATCGAGTTGTCGTGAAGGCCATTCAAGAAGGATGAGCAGGGATGAAACGTCTTATTGAGTATTCAATCTTAACGATGGCGTTGTTTCTCGCGGGATGTCAGTCCGCAGGAGCGCCATCGCCGCAGCCGGTTGCCCCGACCCAGCCAACGACGGCGGGCACACCCATCGTCAACGCCACAGGGGCATCGGTATCCTTTCCTTCGACACTGATCAAACACGAGGTCAAGGACGCCGTTCAACGTCAGGCGGTCTGCAATGACGGCACTCCGGCAGTTTATTATTTCAAGCGCGGTTCCGGCACGGACGCCGCACATTGGATCATCTTCTTCCAGGGCGGCGGCTGGTGCAGCAGCGGTCCATCGTGTGCCCTACGCTGGAGCAGCCAGCATTATCTGATGACCTCACAGAACGCGCCCGCCGTCCTGCCGGCCGGCGGCATCTTTTCTATTTCCCCTCAAATCAACCCGGACTTCCTCAACTTCACGCAGGTGTATGTCAAGTATTGCAGTTCGGATATCTACTCCGGGAATTCGGAGCAACCAGTCAATGGCATGAAGCTGCAGTTCCGCGGCCACGAGATCGTGACGGCGATCATCGCCGATTTGGAAGACCCAACCATGATCCCATCGCCCAATTTAAAAGAGGCGACGCAAGTCCTCGTGGCTGGATCCTCCGCTGGAAGTTACGGCGCGGCCAGCAACGTCGACTGGATCGCTTCTCAGCTGACGTGGGCGAAAGTGAAGGGCGTGCTCGATAGCAGCTGGGTGCCGCCGCTGCCGAATTATCGTACGGTTACGCTACAACCGCCGCCGGGCTCGGCTGGCTACTACAATTATTTCGCGGCGGTCGTGGATCAATCCTGTGCGGCGGCGAATCCCAGCCAGCCGCAGATCTGCCTGTCACCCATCGACCTCTATTCCTATACCAGCACGCCGGTTTTCATCTATGCCGAACAACACGACCCGACCCTGAGCCAGATCAAGGGCATCACGAATCCGAACGACCCGGCGCAGGCCGCGTATATGAACCAATATGCCGACTCCCTGCGCCAGTCGCTCCAAAACGTGACCGCCGTGTTCAGCCCGTCGGCGGGAATTCACACGGCGCTGACCGATGATAATTTCACCAATATCAAGGTGGACGGGTATGACTTTCAGCAGATCCTGGGCAATTGGTATTTCGGTCGTTCGGGACCGGTACGGGTCATCGCCGGCGAAACGCCGTGATATAGGAAGCCTATAGGCACGATACAGGGTGAGCGACGGAAGAACGGACGGCGAACGGAGGATGAGACCCCTCCCTACCCTCCCCAAATACGCCTGGGTCATATTTGGGGAGGGTGTCCGAAGGACAGGCGGGATTAGGGCGGGGCAAAGGTTCTAATGATTTGGGTAAAGTGATTGTTCTCGTTAAATAAAAACGATGAAAGGATTCACTCAGGCGGGCAGACGCTGCTTCTGGATAATTACATAGACTGCCAGCGCCAATGCGACCAGCGCCGCGACCCAAGCGGCATCGGCAACCAAAGCGGCTCCAGATTGCTTGACAGCGATCCCAACGAATGCCCAAACAAAGACAAACAGGTAGCCGCTATCCCGACGCGTGAGCGCCATCAATAACCCAAGCAGGGTAGCGACGACCAACATGATCACCGCCCAAACCTGCGGATCAATCCCAAATCCATTCCAATGGACAAAATACAACCAGTCTGAGATGTTTGCGATGGCGGCGACGCTGATCCAGCCGAGATACACACTGAAGGGAATATCCACGCACCACTTCTCGGCGGCGCTGCCCGAAGTGCGCCCGATGTTCAGGTTGAGATAACAGGCAATCAGCAAGCCTAGCAGGATCAGCATGACGATCACGCTCAAGGTCAAGTGGTTATATTGCCAGCAGAAGAGCCAGGCCGCGTTGAAGACGCCGGTCAGCGCAAATAAATATCCCAAACCGCGCAGGCGCGGACTTTCCTTGTGCGCAGGCAGGAATTGATAGACCGTGAATGCAATCCAACCGATGTAGATGACGCCCCAAATGGCAAAGACATATCCGGCAGGGACAAAAAATACTTTGAAGCGATCAGATATCTGCGCGGTGGTTTGATTGTTCAGCGGCAATGCCGTGGCAAGGACATTAACGACAAGCGCAAGGACCACACTTAGCAAATTGGCAGTTTGACGTAAGGCGTCTTTTGACATAAGTTCCTCCATCATAAAAATATAACATGAAACAAGTCTTTCACAAGGTCAAATTACAAGCGCGGCGGGGATCCCCACCGCGCTGACCGACGATAATTTCACCGCGATCAAGGTGGACGGTTATGAATTTCAACAAATTTTAGGAAATTGGTATTTCGGACGTTCGGGACCGACGCGAATCATTGCGTGTGAAGCCCCTCCCTTCCCTCCCCAAATACGACAATGAATATTTTGAATCCGCATTCAAAGTTTATATCGTCAGATTTGGGGAGGGTGTCCGCATCTGTATCGCATAAGAGTCTATTATATGATCAATACATGCATGAGCATCGTCAACAACCATATTTGATACAGGAATTGATTGCTGGTCCAATTCGAATTTTGACAACCCATTAAACAGCTTTTGAACTGATGTAACCAAAATAGACGTGCCATTAAGGAATTCAATGGGCAAATCACCATCTGGAGTGACACAATTGATCCCAAATTGCTTCGCCTGAGTTATTGTTTGACTTACAAGTAAATTATTAGGACAAAGATAAAGAGATGGACCATCATTCTCGTTCATTTTCGATTGTAGCATTAGTAGTCCCACCAAAGTCTTGCCTTGGCCCGTATTTCGCTTTAATATAATGTCTCTTTGGCTTCGACGATCTTTATGCCATTCTTCCAAGACCGCAAGTTGGGCTGGTCTTAACGGTCCTTTATCACTCGCCCTGTCTGGTCTTTCATAAATATCAATTGGGTCGAGACGCTTCTCATTGCTGGATTTATCTAATTATTTTCTGAAGTCAACCATTGATAACCCTCTATCAGGGGAAGTGTGATCAAGACTAATATATTTTACTAAAATTATTGATGGGACGACAAATTCTTTCTCGTCCCATCACCCTTTTATTTTTTACAGCCTCGCGAACCTGCTCGCCACCTTCGCCGCCGCGGCCGGACGATCCATCATATCATCCCCCCGAAGGACATCGGATGATGTGAGCGAAGCGTAGGACGCCGCCTTGATAAATCAGTATCGGCGTGGCTGCAGATTCCACTATTTTTTCTTTTGCTGTTCCTGTTTCTGCAGTTTTCGTTTCAGTTCCTGTTCCTGCTCCAATTGAACCTGTTCCTGTTTCTGCAGTTTTCGTTTCCGTTCCTGTTCCTGCTCCAATTGAACCTGTTCCTGTTGTCGCAGTTTTAGTTTCTGTACCTGTTCCCGCTCCAGTTGAACCTGCTCCTGTTGTCGCAGTTTCAGTTTCTGTGCTTGTTCCTGCTCCAGCTGCAACCGTTCCTGTTGTCGCAGTTTCAGTTTCTGTTCCTGTTCCTGCTCCAGCTGCAACCTTTCCTCTCTTTGCAATTTTTCCTTCTTTTCCTGCTGCTGCTCCAGTTGTTGTCGTTCCTCTTTTTGCAGTTTTCGCTTCCGTTCCTGCTCGGCTTCTTCTTCTTGTTTCTGTGTCATTAGGTTTTCCTCTTGGATACTCTACATCTTCGGGAACCCGCTCACCACTTTCGCTGGTGTAGCAGGACGATCCATCACCGCACTTCTTTCTCCTGCAATTCATTCAATTTCATTACCAAACGCAACGCCTCATTGACTTTTTTCTCATCGGGAAAGGCTTTGGCAACATCGGGTTCGGGCAGGACAAGGTTCGTCCCTGTGCGGTGTTGGTCAGCGTACTTGCCGCGCACACCGCGTTTAGACATGGACTTCAAGTCATATTCGGGCCGCAGCTCATCATTTTGGTCAGTTGTTTTCTTCTCTATAGGCTTTTCGCTCACGTGGAGTCAGCTCACGCGCACGGATCATTCAGATATGACCGCCGCAATCGGTGTGCGCAACGATCAGCAGTCTGCGGCGGTTCGACCATCCAACAGTGATAAAACGCTCTTCTTTGGTTGAATGGTCAGGGTCAGGAACCGTAATGGCAAGCTCGTCACCAAAGACTGTACTTGGCTCCGCAAAGGACACAGTGTGTTTCCGTAAGTTTCCTTCTGCTTTTTGCGGGTCCCATTCAAAATTCATGTATCGGTTCCCTTTGGATAAATATACAACACTTCAATTCATTGTGCAAGCAAACAAAAATGGGACGCCAGAAATTTGCCGTCCCATCTGCTTACCCATTGCCTACAACTTCGGGAATCTGCCTACTACTTTGGGGGCGTGGCAATCCTTGTTCGATGCTTACTTGAGCTGGCCGCGCCGCCGGCGACGATCAGGGACAGCGATGGTCCGCGTTGGCGCAACAGGTCCCATTCCAGCTCGTGCCGGCGGGACAGCTTTTGTTTCCCTTGCTTCCCAAGTTGGGATTGTTGGGACTGAGGCTGCAATCGCCGAGTTGGACCGTGAAGGTCTGGCAGTCATACACGATCGGATAGGCCTTCGCCAGGCACAGGCTGAGCATCGGCATATAATACGGGTAACCCGGCGGGCAGGGAGAGGAGAGCTGGTCCGTCACATCATCCACACAGTTTTGCTGAGGATTATCATAGTGGGTTCCGGCGGGACACATGGCATAATCCGGCGTCTGATTCTTGTCGGCGGGAACACAATAGGCGGTATTGGCATCTTTCACATATCCGTTTTTGCATACATTCGGACCGAAGGTGACATCGTACTTCTGGGCATCCACAAAACCGGGCGACCCACACGAGGTGCAGAATTGGTACGTTATCTTGGCATCCTGGGGCCCCGAGCAGACGACCTTGCTTTGATTATTGCTGCAGTCAGGGTTCTTGGAATAATTATCGATGAAAGCTGCCGCCTGGGCAACCGATGGATCCTCGTCAGGCGGGTTTTGAGTCCAGGTAGCACCGCCCAAGCCGGCGGCTGGATTTGCGCAAAAGGAGTTGATATTGCCAATGCTTGGCACAGGCGGACTACATGGAGGTTTAGCCCCCAAAGGCGCCTGCACCACCGGCGGAGCGTAGGTCGGGGTGGGCGTCGGTGCCAGGCCAAGCGGTACCCCTCCGGCGGGGATTTCACAACCTGTAGATATAATCAGCATAAGCAAGCCAAACCATAGACCGGTCAGCGTGTATTTCATCTCGTTTCCCTTGTTGTGAAAAAATCCAAGTCGAATTGAGTCAGGCCCGCAGGACATTGAAGATGCGCTCGCTCAACCACAGGTCGTACAGCCACATGTTCTGGCCGCGGCTACGGCGTTTGACCTGAATGCCTTGAGCATCGCCGCTCAGCTCGAGACCTTCCCAGCGTTTGGCCTTGCGCAAATCCTTGAGTGCCGACTGGAGGGCCTGCGGCGCGGCACCCTCGACGGTCAGCTTTCCCGCCTGACTGCGGATGAAGAATTTGGGTGCGGGTTCGCCAATGAAGGTGGTCGTCACGCCGGACTGGACGACGATCCGCACCGCTCGACCATGTCGACTACCTTCCATGACGGTCGCGCCGCGTACGCCAGCCCGAGGCCCGTCGAAACCAGGGGTCAGCGCCGCCTGGGGAATCTGCGCCAGCTTCAATCCCAAAGGAGTCAGCAGGATCGATTCGTTCACATTTGCAGCGCGGCGCGGCAGGAAGAAGATCAGGACGAAGGTCAGGGCCAGGAAACCCATATAGAAGAAAACGCCCGTTCCGAACTGACTCGAGGTGATCAAGCCAAATGCCAGCGGCAATGCCAGACCGAGCACCGGCAAGAGCACGAGGACGGTCGCCCAAGCGAACCAGATCAACATGCTGAGGCGGCTGGCGCGTTCGAATGTCTTCATTGCTTCGATATCGCCCCCCTGCACGGCCATCGCCGACGAGAGCACCGACCAACTTTGCAAGACACCCAAGTCGTTCACGTCCGGCTTCTTTTCAGCGACCGGTGCCTGGGTGGCTCCATAGCCGCGCAGACCGATCTGAACCCACCAGTAGGCCAGCAAGACGACAAGGTAGACCGCCATCTCGATCCCGCCCAGCCGGATGGCAAGATTCCCCACTGGGTCAATGATGGCTGCCAGGAGGATGCTGACCAACACGAGCAGCAGACCGCCGATCACGAAAACCCGATAAGCCCACGAATCCCAACCAACACCTGTACCGTTCATGGCTTTTTTTCCTTCCTTTGAATTAACAGACGCTGTAGCAACCCTGGTCAGTATAGTTGGTTCCGCCTTTTTAGCATTCCCCCATCGGGTGGAATAGTGCCTGCCCGTACGAACGAAAAGAAAACGGCGTTTCCTCCAGCGAGCATTCGTAATCGGTGCGCTTGTGCCGCCGACCGATGACAATTTCAGCGCATCCAGGTCGGCGGTTACGACTCCCAGCAGAACTTGGGGCGATTGGTATTCGGGACGTCCAGGACCCATACGGATCATCGCGTCGGAAACGCGGTGAATTCGCCCCATCCAATCCATGGTCACTCCCCGAAAAATCGACGACACAAACGTCAGGCGCGGTCAGGATCGCATCTGGAGGAGGAAGGCAGGGGCTATTTCTTTGAGAATCTTCCTGCCAGTGACTTCATATTGATCTCAAAGAAGCGCGATAAGTGCCACGTTGAAAATTCTTCGGGCAGGCTCTGGCGCGCAATTCTCTCCCAGCTTGTATCGCCCTCCGCAACAAGTTGCTTGGCGATATTCACGCACATGGAAATGTACTCGATATTTGATTCGATGTCTTGACTCGTTCCAACGAAACCATGGCCCGGGACAAGCATCTTGGCACTCATCGAAGAAATTTGGTGAAGGGCACTTGTTAATTGATCAGGATCGCCTTCGGCAAGGAATGGATGGTAGTTTACGAATAGAAGATCGGCTGCAAAGATGATATTCTCATCACATAGATAGAGGATCGAATCATCGCCGGAATGGGCCCGCTCGAACGGAATCAATTCAACGGTCCGTGATGAGCCGTGAATCTTTAGACGATTCTGGAACGTGATATCCGGCAGGCGGACGCGCAAGTCAGGGGCGTTATCCACCAAAGCTTGATAATAACGCAGCCATAATCGGTCTTCCCGGCGCTGACGCTCATCCTGCGCGGTTTCATATTTTTTACGGAACTCTTCCAGCTGCTGCGCCGAGTCTTCCCGCGCCGACCTGAATTCCTCCTGTCCCGCGGTCTGAATCAATCTCCGAGTTTTTTCGGTGGAAACGATGTGCGCCGAATCACTGAATGCCTGATTGCCCCAAATGTGATCGTTGTGATAGTGGCTGTTGACGATGATCTGCGGCTCGCGGTCCGTAAGTTGACGCGCGGCGCGGAGCAGATCGCGCCCGGCCTGCGGGGTCAGGAACGTGTCGAAGAGGACGGTACGGTCGCCGAGGTCAATGATGCCAGCATTGGCAATGGCCGCGCCCGCCTCGGAGGCAATGGCGGCGTAGACGCCATCCGCCAATGGATAGAGGCTGAAATGTTCCGATGAAAAGGGAATGGGCTTGGTTTCCATGTCAGGCGCTATGGGAAATAGACGAGCGTGACAACAAAGCTTTGTTCATCGGCGGCCGGCGAAAGCGTCACCAACAACGCGGTCTTGTCCTTGGTGAAGTGCATGCCCAGCATGTCGCTTTCCTCGAGATTCCAACCCAATGCTTCCAATTTGGCGGTGTAGAACGAATCGATAGTGCCTGTGTCTTCAGGAACATCGAAAGCATAGGTATGCGTGTTGACCTGTTGACCGGAAGTCGCCTCCGCCATGATCGGAATATTATTCCACTCCGCAAGCGGTTTTTCAGTTGAATTAAATGTGCTGGTCGCTCCGGAGATTCCCGCTTGATAGGCGGCTTCGACCGCTGTCGCCGTAGCATCCACAGCGGGCGGCGTGGGTGTGGGAACGAACTCGTCAACGAACACACTGGCAATCGGCAATACCGCGGTCCATCCGATGAACAAAACCAACAATAGAATGCCCAAACCACCTTCCATCCTCCTGATGATTTTTCCAGTGACCGAATCTGAACCCCAACGCGCATGGATATACCAGAAAAGGACGACGACCAGGAAAAGCACCAAGCCATAGAAGGGACCCGCATACACTCCCATTTTGATGGCATCGATGGGCGTCTGTGTGCCCGACCTTGAATCCGCACAGGTCCATCCGGCGGTGGTGTAGGTTGTTCCCGGAAGAGGGTTGGATATATTTTGTTGATAGCTGAGCTGTCCATTCGGACATGCCAGCGGTTTGGCGATGTAGTTCAAAGGAGGATAAAGCGCACCAGCGCCTATGGAAATGGCAGTGACGCCCATAAAGATCGACCATACAAAACCAGCGATCAGCCAACCGATTGTTTTGCCTGTGATTTTCATATCAATAAAGTCCTTTCTAATAATGTTTCGGATTTTCTCAACGAGTTGAAGTAATGCCAATCCCCCATCAGTTCATCTGAGCCTATATCCAAGCCGCGCTATAGGGAGGATATACACATGATGGACTCACGATATAGGCAGAATATAAGATCGTCGAAGGATGGTGGAGGGATGAGACCCCTCCCCAGCCCTCTTCGCTCTTCGCGTGCAGGCGGGTGCGCACGCAGGGGTTTCCAAAGGACAGCTGGGGCTAAAGTAAATCCTTTATCAGTATGGGTTTGATAACCGATGTGCAAATGACGTACCCTTTGTGGTTGGGATGCAATTTGTCGAAGCGACAGAGCCTGCGATCCGACCTGCCGTCGGGACCGACAAATGATCTTTCAGGTCAATGAAGCGCAGACGCGGCTCGGTTTGTGTGTGTTTTTGAATCGGCCCATTGGCTTCCTGCACAATAGGCCGATAGTTCCAGCGGGCAATCGTGGGAACGTTTACAGCAACCATCTTCATATGATTGGGCAGCGACTTTGATTCATTTGGAGATTGCCACGCGGAAAGAGCACAGGGCATTGAGATAATAAAAGTGGGACGGCGAAATACCGCCGTCCCACTTACGAATCACCAATTACCTAAAGTTTCGGGAATCTGCTCACTACTTTCGCCGCCGTTGCAGGGCGATCCATCACGCCGCCTTGATAGATCAGGATCGGCGTGCCTTCGGTGCTATACGGCAATTCGATGAAGGCCTGACCGGTCAGGCAGCGATCCACGTCAATGGCGCAGGAAGTCACCCAGCCGATGGTCTTGCCATCTTTATTGGCAACCGGGTCGCTGTTATGGGCCATGCGCACGCGCTGTTCATCGAAGCGGAAGCGAACGACGACGCCTTTGCGTTCCTTTTCACGCGCCACATACGCATCGCGTCCAATGAACCATGGCTTGTAGGGTTTGACGTACGAACCGAATCCGCCTTCGGCCACGCCGAGGTCACGATGTCCGTGCTTGCCCGAGCCGAGTCCCATCTCATCGCCATAGAGGGGCAAGCCCGCTTCGGTGCGCAGTGAATCGCGCGCGCCCAAACCGATCGGCTTGACGCCAAACTTCTCGCCTGCTTTCAGTACGGCATGCCAGAAGTCCACGGCGCGGTCGGGATGGACGAACAACTCAAACGCCATCTTCTCGCCGGTGTAACCCGTGCGCGAGACGATCAAATCGAATCCGCCAACCACGCCATCGCAGAGTTCCGTTCTCTTCAACTTCATGATGCGGGCGCGGGTCTTATCGTCCACACCCATCGCTAGCACGATGTCGCGGCTCTTGGGGCCTTGAAGGGCGATGTCGATGCGCATGTCATCGCCGGACTTCGGGTCACGCAGGTTGCGGATGAGGGCGTCATAACCATAGGTGCGTGCGAACGGACGGGCATTATCGATCTTCACCTTGCCATCGCGCACCGCTTCGAACCACGTGCGATCCTTGTCATCGTTCGAGGCGTTGACCACCACCAGATATTTATCCCAGCCGCGGCGATAGACCAGCGTATCGTCGATCACGTCCGCATCAGGTGTCATGAATTGCGAATACAGACTTTCACCGGGCAAGAGTCCGCCGCAGTCGTTGGCGCAGATCGTATCGAGGAACGAGGCCGCGTCGGCGCCTTTGACTTCATACACGCCCATGTGCGAGACATCGAACAGTCCCGCCGCCTGGCGCGTGGCCAGATGTTCTTCATAGATACTGGTGTATACGACCGGCATCTCCCAGCCTGCGAACGGGACCATTCGGCCGCCCAGCTCACGATGCGTTTGATTCATGCGCGTCTTCTTCAGCTCGCCTTCGACCTCTTTCCACACGAACGGTGGCAGCGCTTCCTGCTTCGAGGTTGAATTGATCCCGATGAACCACGGCTTCTCTTCGCCTTTGGTTACCAGTGTCTTCTTGGCCGCGGGCTTCTTCGCATCCTTCACGGCGAACGGACCGGGCATGCGCTTGGCAGCGAAATCTTTTTTGCCATTGAGATTGAACGATGTATATCCATCGGATAGATCACGCAGCCATGTTCCAACCAGGCCGGCTTTGGCCGTCGGGACTTGCAGCGTGTATGTATCTGCATCCACACAGGTCAGCGTGCCAGCAACAACTCCCTTCGGCGTCGCGATGGACGTCGCCTGCGATTTGCCCTTCTTCAACGCGGATAGATCGCTGGAGGCCGCGTAATCCAGCACTTGTCTCACACGATGGCCGCTCAATGCAAATACGCCGGTAGTGGATTTATCGTCAATATAGAAGAAATGTGGATAGCCGCTCTTCTTGAACTTGAAATCGAGGCCTGCGGCAGTTGCCAATTTGCGCACGCGCAGTTTGGCATCATTCAATACATTGAAATCCAGCTTGGCGCGTTGGACGCGTCCGTGATGAGGCGTATCCACGGAGTGCGGCGCACAAGCCAGCAGCACATCCGCCATGACATCCGCCAATTGACGCGCAGTCACTTCGGTGAAGCCGCGCTGCGTGATCCACGGCGTGCCCAGGCGGATGCCGGATGGGTCCGCGGAATTCTTGTCGCCAGGGATCGTGTTGCGATTCACGACGATACCAACGAGATCCAGAATGCGCGCGGCCTGATCGCCGGTGAGATGCGAACCATCTTCACCCTTGACCGTGCGGCAATCCACATTGAGCATGTGGCAGTCCGTGCCGCCAAACGGGACGCGCAGTCCGCGCTTGGTGAACTGATCCGCCATGGCTTGCGCGTTCTTGACCGTTTGGGCCTGGAGCTTCTTGAACTGCTTGGTCTGGGCCAGCTTGAAGGTCAGCGCCAATGCCGCAAAGACATTGACGTGGGGACCGCCCTGCTCGCCGGGGAAGACCGCCTTATCGATCTTCTTGGCGATGTCCGCATGGGTGGTCATCAACACCGCGCCGCGCGGGCCATCGAGCGATTTATGAGTTGTTGACATCACGACATGGGCATGTCCAATCGGTGAAGGCACTACCCCCGCCGCCACGAGTCCGCCGATGTGTGAAATGTCGGCGAGGAAGTACGCGCCGACCTCATCCGCGATCTCTCGGAACTTTTTCCAATCGGGCACCCACGAATAGGACGAGTATCCGGCAATGATCAGCTTGGGTTTGGTTTCGAGCGCCAGCTTGCGGATGGCTTCGTAATCCAAGCGTTCCTTTTCATCGACCGTGTAATGCACGGCCTTGAACCATTTTCCGGAGCGGTTGACCGACGAGCCGTGCGATAAATGTCCGCCATGTAAAAGGTTGAGTCCCATGATGGTCTCGCCGAGCGGAATCAGGGCCTGATAGACCGCATTGTTGGCGGGCGCGCCGGAAAGCGCCTGCACATTGACGAAGATCTTGTCGGCAGGATACTCTTTTGTGGCGAAGGCTTCGGCCGCGCGTCGGCGTGCCAGCGACTCGACCACATCGGCATATTCCACGCCTTTGTAATAGCGCGGGTCGCCGTTGCGGCGATAATCCCCTAAACGCGCCGGGTAGTCCAGAATTTCCTCTTCGGACATCCAGCGCGTCTCTTCGTCGGGATAGCCCTCAGCGTAGATATTCTGGAAGGCGGAGCCCAGGGCTTCGCGCGCCGCCAGCGGCGCGGTCGATTCGGAGGGGATCAAAATCAGTTTGCGAGCCTGGCGCTCCTGCTCCAACTGGGTCAGCTCGAAAACATCGGGATCAAGGTCGGCAAGTTTGCCACGGAATAAAAAGTCAGGCATAGAAAATCTCCTATAGAGAATCAGTGAATTATTGGACAATCGAATTGTAGGACGTTCAAGGGCAAGGGTCAAGTGAAGAATATCCTGCATCGAACCAAAGAACCCAATAGTCTTCTAGACCTCAGAATTCGGTAAACGAGGCTCCGTCCGCGCATTTTTGGGCGAGGTGAGCTCGAAGAAAAAGCCCATTCAGCGCCATCGCTGACGCTGGGTTCAGTAAGCGCTATCCACATGCCGGTTTCCGCATTCGCGCCTGCAAGGGCGGCGTCGGTTAAGGATGCGGTTGCCGCCTTGATCAAGGCAATGGTTTTCTTGGTGCCGGTAGCATCTTCCGAAAAGAAGGTCACTGATTAACTTCAATCCCTCCACTACCCATATGGGTTTTGCCAGCGGGTAACATTCAACTTACTTAATATCAGGTAGGTAAGTTTGAAATAGTGGTATAGTGTGGCCATGAGCGATCATACGAGACCAAAGCGCACCCAGTCCGAGCGCACCCGCCTGCGCAAGGAACAGGTGATCCGAGAGGCCATCCGCTTCTTTGGGCAGCACGGTTTCCACGGCGCGCGGCTGGCCGATATCGCCAAAGCGGCCGGCGTTACCGAGCCGGGCTTGCTGCATCACTATCCCAGCAAAGTGCAGCTGCTGATGGATGTGCTGGCTGAACGCGACCGCGTCGATCGAGAGCGCCTCAACCCAGCAGAGCGCGGCGAGGCTGGCAATCTGCTGGCTTCGCTGCAAGCGCTCGTGGAATACAACCAGACTGTTCCGGGCCTGGTGCAGCTTTTCACGGTACTGGTGGCCGAGAGTATCGACGAGCAGCACCCTGGGCATCAATTCTTCATGCAGCGCTATCAGAACTTGCGCCGCCAGAGCCTTGAATCCCTGCGGCAGGCGCAGGCGCGCGGTGAAATCCGGAATGACATTCCTGCCGAGGACCTGCTCGTGCTGGTATTTGCGCTGATGGATGGACTGCAAATCCAATGGCTGTTCGAGCCGGACAAAATTAATATGGTGCGCCTGTTCGAACACTTTACACGGCTGGTCAAGGAACCATCCTTGAATGTGTCTGACAACCCCGCACCGCCCGGTCAACAGGTGTCAAGCAAATAAGAAAATAAGACGACAAAAATGTCGCAGTATAAAGCAGGAAATACATTCAAATTAGGAGGCCGTATGGACAAGAAAAATGCAAAGGCGGTTGTGTCCGTTCCGCCGGAGGCGGAAGTGAGCGCGCGCGTCGAGGCGCTATTGCAGCGGATGAGTCTCGACGAGAAAATCGGCCAACTCACACAAATCTCCGGCGCGGACTTCTTCCCGGGGCCCAAGGCGGATGACATCATCCGCGAGCGCGGTGCAGGCTCGGTGCTTTGGCTGAACGATACGAAGCGGTTCAACGAACTGCAAAAGATTGCCGTGGAAGAGAGTCCCTCAGGGATCCCGGTGCTCTTCGCCCTCGATGTCATCCACGGCTACCGCACGATCTTCCCGGTACCGCTGGCCATGGCCTCGTCTTGGGATCCATCAATCCCCGAACGCGCCCAGGCGATCGCCGCGAAAGAAGCGCGTGCTGCCGGTTTGCACTGGACCTTCGGCCCCATGCTGGATATTGCGCGGGACGCTCGCTGGGGGCGCATCGTCGAAGGCGCAGGCGAGGACCCCTGCCTGGGCGCGGTCATGGCGGCGGCCCAAGTGCGCGGCTTTCAGGGTCCGTACCCGGGTGCGCCTGAGCATGTCGTGGCCTGTGCCAAACACTTCGCCGGCTACGGTGCGGCCGATGGGGGACGTGACTATGACCCAGTCTATCTCTCGGAAGCCCAGTTGCGCAACGTCATCTTCCCTCCGTTCCAAGCCGCTGTGAAAACCGGAGTTGGCACTTTCATGAGCGCCTACATGGACCTCAACAATGTACCGGCCAGCGGCAACCGGTGGCTGCTTCACAACGTGTTGCGCGAGGAATGGGGCTTTGAGGGCTTCGTCATCAGCGATGCGTTCGCCATCGGCAACCTGATCATTCAGGGCTTTGCGCGTGACGGGCGCGACGCGGCAACCCGCGCCCTCCGTGCCGGAGTAAACATGGACATGGCCAGCAATACCTACCCGCAGAATCTGGCAAGTCTGGTTGCGGATGGCCATCTCAAGCTGGCCGATATCGAGGAGGCCGTGCGCCCCATTCTGGCGATCAAGGTCCGCATGGGGCTGTTCGAGCATCCCTATGTCGATGAGACTCTGCTGGATAAGGTGGTCGCCCTGCCGGAGCATCGACAAGTTGCGCGGCTGGCGGCTCAGCGCGCGATGGTGCTGCTGAAAAACGAGGGCGGCCTCCTGCCCCTGTCAAAGAGTCTGAAGAATATCGCCGTTATTGGCCCACTGGCGAACTCGATGGAGGCAATCGAGGGCTCGTGGACGGTTTTCGGCCATCAGCCCGCGGCGGTTACTGCCCTCGAAGGCATCCGCGCGAAACTCCCCCAAACCCGCGTGGAATACGCCTCCGGCCCCGAGATCCGGCGAGACATCCCATCCTTCCTCGAAGATCTGATGCCCGGAGCAAAGACGCCCGCCCAGGCGCCGGAAGAGGCAGAGTCGGCTTTCCAAGAGGCCGTGGCCACCGCCCGACGAACGGATCTGGTCGTGATGGTGCTCGGCGAGAACGCCGATATGGCCGGCGAGGCAGCTTCGCGGGCCTCGCTCGATCTCCCGGGCCGGCAGGAGGAATTGCTCCAAGCGGTCATCGCCCTCGGCAAGCCTGTTGTCCTGGTCCTCCTGAACGGCCGTCCACTCAGCATCAACTGGGCGGCTGAACATGTCCCTGCCATCCTGGAAGCCTGGGAGCCTGGCTCGGAAGGCGGTAACGCCATTGCCGACATCCTGTTCGGCGATGTGAACCCGGGGGGCAAGCTGCCCGTCACCTTCCCGCGCAAGGCCAGCCACGCCCCGCTCTATTACGCGCGGACGATCACCCACCAACCGGAGGACCATCCGCAATACCGCTCACGCTACTGGGACGGGTCCACGGCACCGCTCTATCCCTTCGGCTTTGGTCTGAGCTATACCACTTTCTCGGTCACCAACCTCAAGCTGAGCGCTCGACGAATTAAGGTCGGAGACACGCTTCTCGCGACCGCCGATGTGACCAACACTGGCCAGGTTGCCGGGGATGAGGTGGTCCAGATTTATCTCCACCAGAGGTCGGGAAGTGACTCGCGCCCGCTGCGCGAGCTGAAGGGCTTCGAGCGCATCACCCTTCAGCCCGGTGAGACGAAGACTATTAGCTTCCAGCTCGGTCCTGATGAACTTGGTTACTGGAGCACAAGTGCCGGCCGCTGGATTCAAGAGGCAGCAGCGTTCGACATATGGGTTGGCACCGACTCCTTGGCGATGCTCCACGCGGATCTGGAAGTAGTTTGTGGAGAATAAAACCTTTCCCTACCGCGACCCATCCCTTGGCGTTGAAGGAAGCGTAGCTGACGTGCCTGGACATGGGACGCTGGAGGAGCATTTATTGAAATGACAATGCATCCATGAATAGCGAAGAAGTGCAGGCTAGGATTGTAACCAAAGCCCTGGGTGCTTGGAACAAGCAGGGTGTTTGCGCATCCTAGTTGCTGCTGGTCAATAACGATTAGATTTATTTTTGCCTGTTGCCTTCATGCGGCGATGAACGTTCTTGTACTACGCCAAACAGCGTCAGCAATGGTATGGCAATGCCCAGACGCTCTTCGTGACATACTCCGGGTTGTGCTAATTGATCGGTAGATTCAATCGTATATTACCCAGGCCTTCATTCAACCAGACGATATAATTCCTGATTACAATAACCCTCAATCCCTGAATCGTTACATGGATGCGCTAGGGAACCCGATTAAAAACAATGATCCAACAGGACATTGTGTTGATGGAGTTACCACAATTCACTGCGCCGTTCTTGTCGGTGCTGCCGTTGGGGCAGTAGTTGACGTTGTTCATCAGGATAAAGAAAATGGAACACTGTGGGCCTAACTTGGAAGGAGATAGGGGCCGCTGCGGGAGTTGGCAAAGTATCTGCAGGTGAATATGGTCCAAGCTGCCCTGGCGTTACAGAGCGCACGGAATTACCGCCGGCTGCGACGCAAGGGCATTACAGTACAAAAAAACCATCAATAGCCTCATCGCCACGTGTTGCATCGAAAATGAGCATGAACTGCTGCACAATGACGGGGACTTCGATGGCTAGGAGGAACATCTGGGATTACGAGTGATTCACCCGTAGCTCCCATCACGAGTTGTTACGGTTTTCTTCGTTTGAGCCGAGGACCAAGTTGAACCCAGCCTATCCGGAGTAGTTCTGGTGGGCGCAAAGCGCCACACCCTTCTCGGAAGGAATCGAAATATAGAAATTATAGCGATTCGCGGTAATATCTTCATTGGCGTTTCACCTTAGAGAGTTCTCATTGACAATGAAAACAATTTGCTGTATCATTTCACTATGAATGAAAACTCTTGGAAAGCCAGGTGGTCAGAAGGTCAGATCAAAGCCATGCTTCTGGAACAGTACGATTCGTTCTGGAAGCACGATATCGGCATTCCTCGTGATCGGCTTGCAGACGTGGAACAAGCCGCCGGCCTGCCGCATGCCGTGATCGTTTCTGGCTTACGCCGGGTGGGAAAATCCACCCTGCTGGCTCAGATGGCTCATAAGCTGGGCGAGGACGCTTTCTATTATCTCAACTTCGAAGATGACCGTTTCATCGGGTTCCAGGCGGAAGACGCGAACGACCTGTACCAGTCTCTTGTCGAACTGTTCGGAGAGCGCAAGGTCTTCGTCGTAGACGAGGTCCAGAACGTCACCGGGTGGGAACACTTTGTCCGCCGGTTCATGGAGATGGGTTTCAAATTCTATATCACCGGCTCGAACGCATCCCTGCTCAGCCGGGAATTAGGAACCCGCCTGACTGGTCGTTATGTGCCGATCGAATTGTTCCCGTTCTCCTTTCGCGAGTTCCTGGAGTTCCGCCACCAGCCAGTGCCGGACCTGCAGCGGATGACCACGGCCAACAAGGGGGCGGTGAAGTCGGCTCTGAGTGCTTACCTGCAAATGGGCGGGATCCCGGAGGCGCTCAAATACCCGGAAGTGCCTCTGCTGCGGAGCTTGTACGATGATGTGCTCTACCGGGATATTGCCACCCGTTACCACCTGGAGGCGGTTACTGTGCTCAAGGAATTGGCATTCTATCTAATGAGCAACCCCGCCGGCCTGGTATCGTTCAATAAGCTGAAAGATCAATTCCACCTGGGAAGTGTGAACACGATCAAGAGCTACATCGATTATATGGAAAACAGTTGGCTCGTGTTCACCCTGAATCGGTATGATTTCTCGGTCAAACGGCAACAGATCGCACCAAAGAAGATCTACTGCATCGACAGCGGCCTGTCCAACGCCGTGGGTTTCGGATTCTCCCCCAACACCGGCAAATTGCTGGAGAACCTGGTTTTCCTGGCTTTACGCCAATACTCTCGGGAGGTTTTCTACTACACCACTCCGAGCGGGTCCAAAGTCGATTTTTATCTTCCTGAAGAGCAGCAACTGGTCCAGGTGACCCAAAACCTCGATGCCCCGGCCACGCGTGAGCGCGAGCTGCGCGCCCTAGCAGAGGCTGTCCAGTCAGTCAATGTAAAGAGCGCCATGATCTTGACAGACTCTAACGATGACGCGCTCGAAGTGAAGGGCGTTCCGGTCAAAGTACGCTCAACAGGAGAATGGTTACTCAGCCAAGCAGGATGACCTTGAAGAGCCAAATCATGCCCTGATTGAATTGATAGTTTCGGCGTGGTGGAGTTTGGAAGATAAACTCCTCTTATCTTAACCCTGGCTGCGGGATTGCAGAAATCAGCCAGGCAAGCCAATTGGCTCAAGGTGATAACTGATCGATAGACCCTCTTTAGATGTTTGTTTCAAAGTTGGAAATATAGTTCGACCAGCTACGTCCTGACCTATCCCATACCAAATCACTAATTGGCTGCGTTTCATCCATTACTCGAAAGGCGTACAGCGCGTTTCGCCGGCTCGGTCAACGCCTCCTCGACGAGCGTACAAAGTTAAGGTTGAACTCTGAACTTCCCCCGATTAAGTGGACACCAAGAAAAGACAAGGTACACTTAATTTGGAGGCAGATCTATGAGCGAGCAGAAGGAACGAAGGAAGTACGATCGAGAATTCAAGATGGAGGCCGTGCGGCTGTATGAATCCAGTGGCAAATCGATGGTTCGGACGACAGAACCACATTGCGTGCGATCGAACAGGAACTGGGGATCACGCCGTACCTGCTGGCCAAGTGGGTGCAGGAATTCCGGCAGGGAGAGACGCGAGCCTTTCCAGGCAAAGGACGGCTTCCGGCCGAGGAGGCGGAACTGCAGCGACTGCGGCGCGAGAATGAAGTCTTGCGGCAGGAGCGCGACATCCTAAAAAAAGTGGTAACTATCTTCTCCAAACCAAAAGCATGAGATACATGTTCATTCATGCCTATCAGGATGAATTTCCAATTCGGCGGATGTGTCAGGTCCTGGTGGTGTCGCTGAGTGGCTACTATGCCTGGCTCAGACGGCCGGAGAGTGCCCAAACCCAGGCCAATCGAAAACTCGTGATGGAGATTCGGGCCATCCATGCTCGCAGCCGTGGTACCTATGGCAGTCCCAGAGTGTATGCGGACCTGCAGCTACGCGGTTTTCGGGTAGGCCGGAACCGGATTGCTCGCCTGATGCACCTGGAGAAGATCTACGGAAGACGTAGGAAGAAGAAGTTTCCGCGCACGACGAACAGCCAGCATGATTATCCGGTGGCACCTAATCGTCTCAACCGCGAATTTCAAGCCGGGCGACCCAATGAAAAATGGCTGGCCGATATTACCTATATTCCCACCACGGAAGGTTGGCTGTATCTAGCGGTGGTGATGGATCTGTTCTCGCGCAAGATCGTGGGCTGGGCTTTTTCCGACAACCTGGAGAGCAGCTTGGTTGAGCAAGCATTTCAGATGGCTGTGCAAAATGCCGCGACGCTCAATGGCCTGCTGCATCATTCCGATCGCGGCAGCCAATATGCGGCGGACGCTTACCAGCAGATCCTGATCGCCCAGCATGTTCAAGTCAGTATGAGTCGCCGAGGCGACTGCTATGACAATGCGCCGATGGAGAGCTTCTTTGGCACGTTGAAGAGCGAGTGCGTTCACCACCGTACGTATCAGACCCGACAGGAGGCCATCACCGATATCTTTTCGTACATTTTGGGTTTCTACAATCGAGAGCGTCTGCACTCATCCTTAGGTTATCTTTCCCCGGAGGAATTTGAGCGGCGCTACTATCAAACTTTGTCTTAACTCAGAGTCCACTTTTTCGGGTGAATCTCACTCAGCTGATTCAGGCATTTCGACTGCGCGTGAGCTTGCGGGACGGAGCTTCAATGCACAAAATTGGTGGCAATGAACCAAGCAAGACCCATGACAACACACGCGAACACAACGATTATGAACAGGTAGAGGATGGCTCGTTTACCGGTTTTTTGTTGCGT
>Ga0335081_10000292_pt1 | contig 93605 bp, 92 predicted proteins | sample Lox_Sample_35_FD_206713 | JGI IMG/M metagenome (GOLD analysis project Ga0335081, IMG submission 206713) | Soil microbial communities from Loxahatchee National Wildlife Refuge, Florida, United States - Lox_Sample_3.5 | ecosystem: Environmental > Terrestrial > Soil > Wetlands | place: USA... | reverse complement strand
GCCCCGGGAGCTTGAAGAAAACGCCGCCCCAAACGGTGGCGGCGATCACGCCGGTGACCAGGAAGTCATATTGCTCGATGATCGAACCGATGATGCTCGCCAGCGCGACTTTCGCAATCTGCTGCTGGCTTGGTGCGGCGGTGGTCTCGGTCGCTCGTTGCAACATGACGGAACCCGTCCCTGCTACAACAACCCGGAGTGCTGTTCCCGGTTCCGCGCCGCGGAATGGTTAGCCGCAGACAGAGGCCGGCAGTCCCGCTGACGATGCGCGCCGCCATTGAAAGCGTTCGGCAAGCGTGTCGCGCAGGACGTCCAAGTCATGCCCGGCACTGCGCGCGACCGCCAAGGCCGCCTCGGCGCCGAGCCGAGGCGCCGCCGCTTGCGCCCACAAGCTCATGCAGCGCGTGCCGGTGCCGCAATAGAACAAGATCGGCCCAGGCAACTCATCTCTCAGCTGAGCAAAGCGATCGACCACGTCCGCGTCGGTGACCGCAACGCTCGGCACCGGCAAATAGCTGAATGCGAGCCCATGGTCCCTTGCCGCCGCGGCGGCGCGCACGCTCGGCAACTGATCCGGCGCCTCACCGTCGGGGCGAATGGCCACCACGGAGCGAAAGCCGCGCGCCGCGACGACGGCAAAGTCGGCCTCGACGAGCTGCGGGGCGACCGCGACATCGGGCTCGACTTGCTCAATTTTCGGCATGGATTGGCTCACAAAATGGCCCGGACATGAGTGTCATATAGAAGAATTCTACTGTTCTTAGCTTATAAATAGCTCCGAAGAGAAATATGGCAACATGCCAGACCAATTATGTAGAAAATAAAACTAAAATTCCAAAATTCACGTTTGCTGTCGAACAAGCCGTTCTCAGGGGCCACAGCGCGGGGAAAATCTTTCTCGCCCGGGCCGGCGGACACGATGCGAATAGGAAAATATATCTGTCCGACGCACCGATCAAGCTCACGGTGTGGTAGAAATGCCATAGAAGGACAAGTTCCAAACCGCTATAACAATTACGTTGAGGTTTGGGCTGTTGAGTTGGGGGGTTCTAAGATGAAAAAGTTTTTGGTTTTTATCACGGTCGTAAGCGCGTTTGGATTCACTGCCGCTGTAGCCGCAGATCTGCCGACCAAAGCACCACCACCTCCTCCTGCCGGCGTTTTCAGTTGGACCGGTCTGTATATCGGCGCCGGCATCGGCGGCGGCTGGATGAGGGCGACCGACTATGACTTCAGCGATCCAGGCAACGCCGCATTCGCTAGTTGTGGCCCTTGCATTACGCCGTATGACTCCGTGTCATTGTCCGGCTCCAACAAGAGCGGATGGTTCGGCGGAGTTCGCTTTGGTTACAATTGGCAAGTCGCACCCACGTGGCTTGTGGGTGTAGAAGCTGACATCGCGGCGGCCAGTTTTAAACAATCGGCCAGCACGACCTTATCGACGCAGGTTCCGCTCATTCCGTCGATCGCCGGCTCCAGCCTGACCTTCTCATCTCAGGTCCAATGGTTGGCATCGTTGCGCGGCCGCTTGGGTCTTGTTCAGAACAACTGGCTATTCTACGGGACCGGGGGCGTTGCCTTTGCAAGCATTAAGCAAGAGGCGAATGCGCAGTGTCCGCCGCCTGCGATCGCGGGCGGCTGCGTATTTACATCGGGCACGACGTCGCCTTTCAGCGCGACGGAAACGCGGGTCGGGTTTGCGGTTGGCGCCGGCCTTGAGTGGCAGATGCCGGCGAGCCCCTGGCGGCTGGCGGCTGAATATCTGTACTACGGCTTCGACAAGTCGACGAGCGGATCGAGCTTGTTCATCGCGCTGCCGGGCGGTGGCCCGTTACCGTGTATAGTCACGCCAACCTGTAGCGCGAACTATGGCTTCGGTAGGATTGATATCCACACCTTCAAGCTTGGTCTTGCCTATGCGCTCAACTAATAACCGCCAGCCGAACATTGGACGCAAAGCCCCGGATCATGTCCGGGGCTTTTTGCTTGAGCCAATGATTAAGCTCGGCTGCTGACAGGGCGCCATTCACTCCGCCGCCTGCGTGCTCGGCAGCACGTAGTCCTTGAAGCGCTCGCGTAGCGTCAGTTTCTGGATCTTGCCGGTCGCGGTGTGCGGGATTTCGTCGACAAAGACCACGTCGTCCGGCATCCACCATTTGGCGATCTTGCCCTGCATGAAGCCGAGCAATTCCTCCTTGCTCGCGGTTTCACCCTTCTTGAGCACGATCACCAAGAGCGGCCGTTCGTCCCATTTCGGATGCTTGACGCCGATCACCGCGGCCTCCGCCACCTTGGGATGGCCGACCGCCAGATTCTCCAGATCGATCGAGGAAATCCATTCGCCGCCCGACTTGATCACGTCCTTGGAGCGGTCGGTGATCTGCATGTAGCCATAGGCGTCGATGGTGGCGACGTCGCCGGTATCGAAGAAGCCGTCCGCCTCGAACGCCGGATCGTTGTCCGCCCGGTAATAAGCCTTGGCGACCGCGGGCCCGCGCACCTTCAGCCGCCCGAAGGTCTTGCCGTCCCAGGGCAATTGTTTGCCCGCATCGTCGGTGATCTCCATCTCGACGCCGAAGGGCGGGTGGCCCTGCTTCATCTGAACATCGAGTCTGGCCTCGCCAGTTAACTCCGCGTATTCCGGTTTCATCGAGCAGAGCGAACCGAGCGGGCTCATCTCGGTCATGCCCCAGGCGTGAATCACCTCGACGTCGTAGTTCTCCTGGAAGGTCTTGGTCATGGCGCGCGGGCAGGCCGAGCCGCCGATCACCACGCGCTTCAAATGCGGCAGCTTGCCGCCGGTCTTTTCCAGGTCCTGCAGCAGCATCAGCCAGATCGTCGGCACCGCCGCGGTGAAACTGACCTTGTAGGTGTTGAGCAACTCGTAGATCGAGGCGCCATCCATCTTGGCGCCCGGCATGACCAATATGGCGCCGACCATCGGCGAGGTGAGGGCGAGGCCCCAGCAATTGGCGTGGAACATCGGCACCACCGGCATGATGACGTCGCGGCTGGACACGCCCATGGTGTCGGGTATGGCCGAAATCATCGAATGCAGCACGTTGGAGCGGTGCGAGTAGAGCACGCCCTTGGGGTGGCCGGTGGTGCCGGAGGTGTAGCACATGCCGGCGGCCGTGCTCTCGTCGAACTCCTTCCAGGCAAAATCGCCGTCGACTTCTCCGATCCAGTCCTCATAGGCGACCGCGTTCTTCAGCGTCGTCTTCGGCATATGCGCGGCATCGGTAAGCACGACATAGCGCTCAATGGTTTTGAGCCCCGCCGCATGCTTCTCCAGGATGGGCAAGAAGGTGAGGTCGATAAACATCATGCGGTCCTCCGCATGATTGACGATCCAGCAAATCTGTTCGGGGAACAGTCGCGGGTTGACGGTATGATAGATGGCGCCGATCCCCATGATGCCGTACCAGCATTCGAGATGCCGCCAGGTGTTCCAGGCAAGCGTCGCCACGCGATCGCCGAGCTTGATGCCGTCCCTTTCCAGCCGCTGCGCCACTTTCAGCGCGCGGGCGCGTAGCTCGGCATAGTCGGTCACATGCATCGGCCCTTCGACTGAACGGCTGATTACCTTGCGTGCGCTATGGAACGTGGCGGCGTGGTCGATGATGCGATGGCAGAGTAGCGGCCAATCCTGCATCAAGCCGAGCATGGCATTCCCCTCCTATTGATCGCTTCTTGGGCCGGCGCCCCCGTCGGCCGGTTCCGAATTTACCGGCGGCGAGGGCCGGCGCAAAGGGCTGGAATGAGGCGTGCCCGCCGTCAGGATGCCGTAATCCTGGTTCGCCATCGTCTGCGATGAGGCAACTGATCGCGCTATTGTGTCTGTCCGGCTTGAGCTGTGGCCTCGCCGCCGGCAAGGACGTGCCGCTGCCGCCCCCGCGCCCGATTTTAAGCCCCTTGCCCGCCGTTGCCGAGCTCGCCGAGACAAATATGAATGCCGACGCCATCAGCAGCCGGCCAAGCGAATGCGATCAGCGGCTCGCTGCCCTGGCTGATGTCGTGCTGCTGCCGCGGTTGATCGGACCCGGCGCCTGCGGAGGCGACGACATGGTCGAGTTGCGCGCCGTGCGGTTGGCCGACCACAGCCGCATCGATGTCAAGCCGGCCGCAGTCTTGCGCTGCGCCATGGCGGCGACGTTTGCCGGCTGGCTGCGCGACGAGGTTGCCCCGCGCGTCGCCAAGCTCGGTAGCGCGCTGCGTGAAATCGACAACTTCGACTCCTATGAATGCCGGTCACGCAATCGCGTGGCGGGCGCCAAGATCAGCGAACATGCCAAAGGCAACGCCATCGACGTGAGCGCTTTCCAACTTGCGGACGGCCGCCGCATCGAGCCGACCGACATGATGGCCGACAAGGACTTGCGCGTCGCGCTGCGCGCGAGCGCCTGCGAGCGCTTCACCACGGTCCTCGGGCTCAGTTCCGACGGCTTCCATGAAGCGCACATCCATCTCGACATTGCCGCGCGGCACCACGGCTTCCGCATCTGCCAATGGGCGATTGGCGAACCGGCACGCCCAACGGCGCTCGCCGCCACCGAAGCTGCCACAAAAAACGTGCGCGTGCGGCTGCCGACGCCGCGGCCGGCGATCCCGTCCGTCAAGCATGCACGCAAACTCTAAAGCGCGCCTGCTTTGTGCGGACCTCGTTTGGCGTTAGCTGACACGGCATGACCAGCAAGGTCCCAAAGCGGTTGATCCGTCCCGCGGCGCGCGCCGGTCTCACCCGCCGCACTTTCATCAAGACCGGTGCCGGTCTCGCCGGCTTTAGCGCGGTGCTTTTGCCGGGCAGCACTGCGCTCGCGGCGCGGCAAGCCGCCGACGACCTCATCATCACCCATTACAAGCTCACGCCGCAGAGCTGGCCATTTGGCCAACGGCTTTCGATCTGCGTCGTCGCCGATCTGCACGCCGGCGGCCCCAACATGGGTCTCGAGCGCGTGCGTCAGGTGGTCGATGCCGGCAACGCGCTGGACTGCGATCTCATCGTGCTGATGGGCGACTATTTTGCCACCCATCCTTTCGTCACCGAACGCGTGGCGGCGCCGGCCTGGGCGGGCGAGCTTGCGCGCCTGCGCGCGCGGCTTGGCGTGCACGCGATCCTCGGCAATCACGACTGGTGGTATGACCTCGCCGGCACGCGGCGAGTGCTCGCCGCTGTGTCTATCCCGGTGTTGGAAAATCGCGCCATGCTGCTCGGCGAGGCGGGCGAGCGCTTTTGGCTCGCGGGCCTCGGCGATCAGCTGGCCTACTGGCTGGGGCCAGGCCGTTTCCGCGGCGCGGATGATTTGTCCGGCACGCTCAGGCAGGTGACGAGCGACGATCCGGTGATCCTGCTCGCGCACGAGCCCGATATTTTCCCGGCAGTACCCGAGCAGGTTTCGCTCACGCTTGCCGGCCATACTCACGGCGGTCAAGTCCGCCTGCCGTTGATCCCGCCGGTATGGACGCCGTCGAAATTCGGTGCGCGTTACGCCTACGGCCACATCGTCGAGGGCGGCCGTCATCTGGTCGTCTCGGGCGGACTTGGTTGCAGCAAAGTGCCGCTGCGTCTCGGCGTGCCGCCGGAGATCGTGCGCGTCGACCTGGGCGCGTAAACGCCGAAACGGCGCCCCGCGCGGGGCGCCGGTTTCGCCTCAGTCCTGCCGTTCGTTCAGTTGAACAGCGCCCCGGTGGACGCGATGCGCGAACTGCCTTGCCCGGGCGCCAGCACCACCACGACGGTGCCGAGCTTCACCCGCTTATAGAGATCGATCACGTCCTCGTTGGTCATGCGGATGCAGCCCGAGGAAATCGCTTGGCCGATATATTCCGGCTGGTTGGTGCCGTGGATGCGGTAGAGCGTGTCCTTGTTGCCCTCGAACAGGTACATCGCGCGCGCCCCCATCGGGTTCTGCGGGCCGGGGCCGACATAATCGGGCACCTCGAGGCGCTTTTTGATGTCGGCGGTCGGTGTCCAGGATGGCCATTCGGTCATGCGCCCGACCTTGGCGACGCCGGACCAGGCCAGCGCCTCATCGCCTACGGTCACTCCGTAGCGGATCGCCTTGCCGCCGGGCAGCACATAGTAAAGGTAGCGCGCGTCGGTATCGATCAAGATCGTGCCCGGCTGTTCCTTACGCTCGTAACTCACGATGTGCCGGCGGAACGGCTCCGGGATCACGGCCTTCTCATAGGGCGCCGCTGCCAAAAGCTGTTTGTCGCGCGGGGTTAGATTGGCTTCCGAACTTGGCTCGATAACCGACTGCATGCAGCCGCCCAGCGCCATGCCAATTCCAAACACGACGACCAGCAAACTCCTCGCCGCCATTGCCTTCCTCTTTTTGATCTCAGGCCCGGCGTCGAACTCACGCCTGTTTCCCGCGTTGGCCCTCGGTAATTAACCGGAGAAGTCTTACCATTGCCACGGTTAGCACTTGCTTCTCAACGCCTTCTTATGAAGGTGTTGCAAGAATGCCGCACTTAAACCGCCGAACGAGGGAATGAAGCGGCGGGTCGGACCCGGGAACGCAACAGCCTCGGGAATCATGGTTAAATCGATTTGTCCGACGTGGTTAAGAGAGGTTTTACCGTTGCGCTCCGTATAATCTCGGAGGCGCAAGATCGTGCTTCAAATGTCATCAGAGGACACGATTACTTGCGCAATTCCGCCCCAGTCGAGGGCATGATGCGAAACGTGTTGGTAGGAACACCAAGGAAGGGAAATTGGAGACAAGAATGAGCGCGCCGAAGGCAACAGAACAACAGAGCCAAGACGCCGACAACAGCCCGGCCCGCAACCAGGCTCCGAATCTCGAGCGCCGCTACGGCAAGATCGGCATTTCCGCAGTCGCCGGCGCGGTGCGGCACCGGCCGCAGAAACAGCAGCAGGCGGCCTCGGGCGACAGCTATCGCTACGACTACGACTGAGTCGGCTCGCTTGCCTGTGGGGTGACCGCGTTTGCCGCCGAGCGCCGGCGGCAGCGACTGGCCTTTGCTCGCCGACGCTTGCCGCCGTTGCGGGATCGTGAGAAACGACCCGTGACGGAGCAGCCTCATGTTGTCGGTTTTTGTCCCGCGTGGCTCGGCGCTCGAGCGCGTCCCGCTCGAAGCGGGAATCGCGCCGCCCGAGGACGCGGTTTGGATCGACCTCGTCACGCCGACTTTGCAGGAGGACAAGCTGGTCGAGAGCCTGCTCGGCATTGCGGTGCCGACGCGCGAGGAGATGCAGGAGATCGAGGTCTCGAGCCGGCTCTATGTCGAAAGCCACGCGCGTTACATGACGGCGACGCTGATGTGTCATTCCGACACCGCAGTGCCGAAGACCACCCCGGTCACTTTCATTCTGTCCGGACACCGGCTTTGCACCGTGCGCTATGACGAGCCGCGTCCCTTCGCCATCGTCGAGCACAAGCTTGCGCGCAACCACATCCACCCCAAGATTTCCGGCGACATCGTGTTGCGCGATTTGCTCGATGCGGTGATTGATCGCTCCGCCGACATCTTGGAACGCGTCGGCGCCGAGATCGACCAGATCTCGCGTTCGATTTTCGAGCCGGACCAGGAGCCAGCCTATAACCAAGTGTTGCAGGCGCTCGGCCGCAAGGGCGACCTCACGTCCAAGGCGCGCGAGAGTCTGGTTTCGGTCGGACGCTTACTGGCGTTTCTCTCGCACGAGGCCGGACACATGAAGTGGCCGAAGGACGCGCATGCGCAGCTGCAGTCGATGCAGCGCGACGTCATCTCGCTCACCGACCACGCCTCCTATCTCTCCAACAAGATCACCTTCCTGCTCGACGCCATGCTCGGCGTGGTCAACATTCAGCAGAATGCCATTATCAAGATCTTTTCGGTTGCCGCGGTCGTGTTCATGCCGCCGACGCTCATCGCCTCGATCTACGGCATGAACTTCAAACATATGCCGGAGCTCGACTGGCCGGTCGGCTATCCGATCGCGATCCTCATCATGATTTTGGCCGCTGTGCTGCCCTACGTGTATTTCAAGTGGCGCAAGTGGCTGTGAGCCACCTGCGAGCGGCGGCGGTGCTATACCTTGCTTTAAAGCGCGTAAGGCCATTTGAACCCGAGCCGCTGTCCTTAGTTAGACACGTGAAGACGAAGGGAGAATGCAATGCGGAACGCCTTGCTAGGACTGGCCACGCTGGTGACGGCAGTGGCGTTCTTGCCGGCGCCGGCGCGGGCCATCGAGTACCCCTGGTGCGCGCAGTATGGCGGGCCCGGCGGGGAGGGCGGCCGCAACTGCGGCTTCACCACATTCGCGCAGTGCATGGCCACGGTGAGCGGTATCGGCGGCTTCTGCGAGCGTAACCTGTTTTATAAGGGGCCCGAGCGCGTGCGCCGGCACAAACACCGGGACGATAGGGACGAGCAAGATTAGCGAGGTTTGCCTTGGTGACCGCACGTGCCGCCTTTCGTCGTCTTGCAATTTGCGATACGCGCCCGCCGCACCCAAGGCGACTTGACATTTATTCCTAAATAAGGATAAAGTGCTCAGGTCCGTTGCCGCGGAAGGGTTGCTGATCAGAACCTGCCAGCGGTCGGCGGGCCCCGGCGCGCCGACGATGCGCGCTGTAGATGGAGCGCCGGGAGGCGCCGGGCCCTTTGCGCCAAAAGGGCCCCGCGCGCCTCGCCAGCGCGTGGGCGGGCTGCGCCAAGCCCGTCGAGGACGCCTCGCCAGCGTCCTGGCGCCTCCCGGCGCTCCATTCCTTGCGGGGAACGGAAAAAGGGGACCGGCCTTCCCGGGGCCGCGCAAAGAATACGGGTGAGGAGGCGCGTCCAAAAATTTCGGTTATTGCGGGGCGCGAACGAAGCCAGCGAATCCGGAATCCGTAGTTTGCGGCGAAAGCCGTGCGATATCGAACGACTGCTGAGTATGGGTCCCAGGTCTCGCGCTTTGCGCTCGCTCGGAACGAGCGCCTCACACGTGTTGGCCGCCATTGATATGGATTTCGGCGCCGTTCACATAGGAGCTCGTGTCGGTGCACAGCACATAGATGATCTTGGCGACTTCGTCGGGGGTGCCGAGCCGGTGCAGCGGGATCTGCTCGACGATCTTGTCGGTACCCGGAGACAGGATCGCGGTGTCGATCTCGCCTGGGGCGATCGCGTTGACGCGGATGCCGAGGCGGCCGAAATCAGCGGCCATCTCGCGCGTGAGCGCAGCGAGCGCCGCCTTCGAGGTCGAATAGGCGGTGCCGGCGAAGGGATGCACGCGCGAACCGGCAATCGAGGTGACGTTGACGACCGAACCTTTTGCGGCTTTCAGTTCCTCGACCAGTCCGCGCGCCAGCATGATCGGCGCAAAGAAGTTCACCCGGAACACGTGCTGCCAGGTTTCCATGGTGGTGTCGATCGAGCCGAGCCGCTTGCCGCCGTCGGCTTTGGGCGAGATCGCCGCATTGTTGACCAGAGCGTGCAATTCGTGCCCCTCGATGCGCCGCTTGATCTCGTCGATGGCGGCGAGCGTGCTGGCTTCGTCGGCGAGGTCGACCTGGATGTGGTCTTCCGGCCCCGCTTCCCACGGACAATTCTCCGGGAATGGATGGCGCGAGCAGGTGATCACGCGCCAGCCGGCCGCGGAAAAGCGTTTCACCGTCGCGTGCCCGATGCCGCGACTGGCTCCGGTCAGGAGCAGCGTGCGGCGCGGTTGGTTGGTTTGCGGGGTCGACATGTTGGTTACGGATAAAGCCGCGTTTTCACCCACGGCGCGTCCGGCGCCTTGCGCTTGAACTCAATGCGGTCGTGTAGGCGGAACGGCCGGTCGTGCCAGAATTCGATCGCCAGCGGCAACACGCGATAACCGGACCAGCGCGGCGGCCGCGGCACGGCGCCGAGCGCGTATTTGGCGGCGTAGAGCGCGACCTGCTTCTCGAAGGCGAGCCGGCTCTCGAGCGGCGCCGACTGTTTGCTCGCCCAGGCGCCGATCTGCGCCTGCTTCGGCCGCGAGGCGAAATAAGCGTCGGCTTCCGCATCGGTGACGTGCTCGACCGGCCCGCGGATGCGAATTTGCCGATTGAGCGACTTCCAATGGAATACCAGCGCCGCCAGCGGACGCGCGTCCAATTCATGCCCTTTTTGGCTGTCCATATTGGTATAGAAGACGAACCCCCGATCATCGAGGCCTTTCAGCAGCACCATGCGGGCATTGGGGGCGCCATCGGCGTCGATGGTAGCAAGCGTCATGGCGGTCGGATCGCGCGGTTCAGAGGCTGAAGCATCCTTCAGCCAGGCCGCAAACAGCGCCAAAGGATCATCGGCAGCGGCGAAATCACCACTCGTTAACGAAATCCGGTGTTCAATCGGCGCGGTATCTGACATGCTTCGAGCGTGCGTGTGATTGGGGCCACGATGCGCTATCGTTATAGTCGAGCTTTGCGGCCGCGCCTATGGCGCGTGTTGGCCGGCGGCGCAGGGCTAGCATTGGCGCTTTCCGCCGGCGGCTGCAGCGTCTCCTACCAGCTTGATTCGCTCTTCAGCGGAAAATCCGACACGACGGCCTCAGTCACGCCGCCGCCGGGCGCCAAAACCGCCGACGTAATGCCACCCGACGCCGATCTTGTTTATGCCCGCGCCGCGGCGAGCGAGGTGTTGAGCCGCGGCGCCAAAGACGCGAGCCAACCTTGGGAAAATCCGGAAACCGGCGCGCGCGGCACCGTCACACCGATCGCGACCGCCTATACGTCGGCGGGCAAGACCTGTCGCGATTTCCTGGCGAGCTATGTAAACGGCAGCGCGCAGTCCTGGCTGCAGGGCGAGGCCTGCAAGCAAGAACAGGGCGCCTGGGAAGTGCGCAGCATCAAGCTTTGGAAGAGTTCCTAGATTAAGCGCGCCGAGCGCGCCGCCATCGCCCGGCGAAGGCGCGTTGCATCGAAGCCGTGGGAACCCCACATTGAAGGCCGAGTCGCGGGCGCTTTACGTCCGCCGGGGATTGTCACGGAGCTGAACAGATGCGCGACCCCTATGAGGTTTTGGGGGTATCGAAGGGTGCGAGCGAGGCCGAGATCAAGAGCGCCTATCGCAAGCTCGCCAAGAAGCTGCATCCCGACGCCAACAAGCACGATCCGAAAGCAGCCTCGCGTTTCGCGGAGCTCAACGCCGCCTACGAGATCGTGGGCGACGATGAGAAGCGCAAAGCCTTCGACCGCGGCGAGATCGACGCCGAAGGCAAACCGCGCTTCCAGGGCTTCGAGGGCGTGCATCCGGGCGCCGGTGGCTTCCATCCCGGCGGCGCGCAATTCGAGAGCTTCACCTTCGGGCCTGATGGCTTCCAGCGCTCCACTCGCGGCGGTGGATTTGGCGGCGGTGGGGTCGAGGATCTGCTGCGCGGTATGTTCGGCGGCGCCCCTCGTGGCGGTCGCGGTGGTGGTTTCCAGTTCGAGGCGGAGGATGTCGGCGCTCCTGTCACCGGGCAGGATCTGCAGGCGGCGCTGACCATCACGTTGCCGGAGGCTGCGAGCGGCACCAAGACGCGCGTGCATCTGCCGACCGGCAAGGATGTCGAGGTCAAGATTCCGGCGGGCATCGCCAGCGGGCAGACCATTCGCCTGAAAGGGCAGGGCTGGCCGAGCGCGACCGGCAAGGCAGGCGACGCCCTGATCACCATCAATGTCGCGCCGCATCCGCTGTTCACGCCGGACGGTGCCGACCTGCGCCTCGACCTGCCGATCACGCTCTATGAGGCTGTGCTCGGCGGCAAGGTGCGTGTGCCAACGCTCGATGGCGTGGTGGAATTGGCAATTCCTTCGGGCACCAGCTCCGGCCGCACCTTCCGTCTCAAGGGCAAGGGGTTGAAGGCCAAGAGCGGCACGGGAGATTTGCTCGCTACCGTGCGCATTGTGCTCCCGGACGGCTCCGACCAGGAGCTGACAGCGCTGATGAAAACCTGGCGCGACAAGAAGCCATACGATCCGCGCGGCGGCGTCTCTTAAGTGTTACAGCCGGCGCGCGCCGTCGACGCATTGATCGCTGGCCGCAAAAATGGGACGCGCGGCCAAAATCGCGCATCCCAGTTGCCGCACTCACGACTTCCTCGCTCCGGTCCGATCCATCTGCTCATAGATCGCCTTGGTGACATTCTCGAGCTTTGCGCGGTCGTCCGGTCCGGAGACCGCATAGCCGATTTTGCCGTCCACCCAATAGAAGGCGGCGAAGCTCTTGTCGGCATCGAAGCGCAAAGCGCTGTCGCCGGTTGCCACCTTCGAGCAGTAGAGCGTGTAGCGTTCGCCCGATGGGCCCTCATACATGTAAAAGGCTGCCGCGCCGGTCGGGCCCGGCAGCAGCCGGCCGCCGACCAGCTTGAGGCCCATGCCCGACAGATCAGGGATGCGCTGATCATAGCCGAGCCGCTTGGTCAGCCATTGCGTCATGTGTGCGCGCTCGTCGCCCGGCACTTCGACCGGATGCCGCACCTCGACGACATAGAGCTTGTGCGCTTCGAGCGCGTCGGCGGTGAACTCCCCGCCGCTTGTCGGCCCCGAGGCGGCAGCGCCGCGCGCGAGCCAGCCGCCGGCGCCGCCGACGATGAAGGCGGCGATCGCTGCGGCGGCCGCAACCGCGATCACCGAGCGGCGCGAGCCACCGTTGCGCATGACAGCGTCGAGCCGCAAGCGCTGCGGTACCGGGTCGTCGGCAACGGCGCCGTAGCGTGCGCGGATGGCTTCCGCCTGCGCGCGCCAGGCGGCCACCGTCGCTGCCTCATTGGGATGCGCGGCGAGCCAGGCGGCAACCGCCTCGCGTCGGTCGGCCGGCAGTTCGCCGTCGACATAGGCGTGGAGTTCGGCCTCGGTCACGGGTTGTTCGCGCTCGGTCATGGTCTTTCGTCCTTCATTTCACGCGGCGCAGCGCCGGGCGCTCGCCGTCCAAATAGGCTTTGATCTGCGCACGCGCGCGCGCCAGACGCGACATCACGGTGCCGATCGGCACGCCCTGAACCTCCGCGACTTCGCGGTAGGTGAGGCCTTCCAGCACCACGAGCAGCAGGGCGTTGCGCTGCTCCTCGACCAGCGTGGCCAGTGCGCGCTCGATATCGCGCCCGCCGGCCTCGGGTCCCGCAAGATCGGGCGCGTCATTGTCCTCGATCGGCGACAGCGTTGGCCGGCGCGCCAACGAACGCAGCCGGTTGCGGTTCAGGTTGGTGAGGATGGTGTAGAGCCAGCTGCGCACCTCGCCGCCGTGAAAGAGATGCTCCGAACGCAACGCCCGCACCAAAGTATCCTGCACCAGGTCGTCGGCTACATCGGCGTCCCGCGTCAGCGCCCGCGCGTAGCGCCGAAGCGCGGGAATCGTCGCTTCGACGTTCTGCCGGAACGTGGGCAAGCAAGCCCTCCTTATCCGCCGTCTTTTGCCAATTCAATGCGTCAGGAAAACCCCGGGATTCCAAACATATTCCCGGAAACGCATTGAATTGGCAAAGCGAGGCCTCGGTTAGCGGTTTGCTTGCTGGTCCCCTGACCCTATGCCATAGGGAAGCGGCCGGCGCTCGCCCGGCCACTGACGGATCGGGTCATGCCGGAAGTCTCCAACCTGATGCGCGGCAAGCGCGGATTGATCATGGGCGTCGCCAACAATCGCTCGATCGCCTGGGGCATCGCGCGCGCCTGTCGCGATCACGGCGCCGATCTCGCCTTCACCTACCAGGGCGATGCCCTGAAGAAGCGCGTCGAACCGTTGGCCGAGGAGGTCGACGGGCTGGTGGTCGGCCATTGCGATGTCACCGAGCCGGAGACGCTCGATGCGGCGTTTGCTCAGGTCAAATCGGCCTGGGGCTCGCTCGATTTCGTGCTGCACGCCATCGCTTTTTCCGACAAGGACCAGCTCATCGGCCGCTATGTCGACACTACCGCCGACAATTTCGTCCAGACCATGCTGGTGAGCTGTTACTCCTTCACCGCGATCGCCCAGCGCGCCGAGAAACTCATGACCAATGGCGGCTCGCTGCTGACGCTCACTTATTACGGCGCCGAGAAATGGATGCCGCACTACAACGTCATGGGGCTCGCCAAGGCGGCGCTGGAATCTTCGGTGCGCTATCTCGCCGCCGATCTCGGCGTCAAGAACATCCGCGTCAACGCCATCTCGTCGGGGCCGATCAAGACGCTGGCCGCCGCCGGCATCGGCGATTTCCGCTATATCCTGAAGTGGAACGAGTACAACACGCCGCTCAGGCGCAACGTCACGCTGGAGGACGTCGGCAAGACCGGCGTCTATTTCCTCTCCGACCTGTCGAGCGGGGTGACCGGAGAAATCCAGCACGTCGACGCCGGCTATCATATCGTCGGCATCAAGCACCCCGACGCGCCGGAAATCCCGCTTGAGGACTAAACGTGCGCATTTTTTTGCGTCGTTAGTCAGTTTCCGTTGCTTTATTTGACCGCCGTCAAGACGCGCGGTACGGAACAGCCATGTCGTTCAATACCTTCGGCCATATGTTTCGCTTCACCAGCTTTGGCGAAAGCCATGGGGCCGCGATCGGCTGCGTGGTCGACGGCTGCCCGCCGCGCATTCCGCTCGACGTCGCCGACATCCAGCGCGAGCTCGACCGAAGGCGGCCCGGCCAATCGCGCTTCACCACGCAGCGGCAGGAGCCGGATGCGGTCAAGATCATGTCGGGCGTCTTTATCGACGAGGCGAGCGGCGAGCAGGTGACGACCGGCACGCCGATCATGCTGATGATCGAGAACGTCGACCAGCGCCCCAAGGACTATTCCGCTATCAAGGACAAGTACCGGCCCGGCCACGCCGGCTACACTTACGACGTCAAATACGGCATCCACGATTATCGCGGCGGCGGGCGCGCCTCGGCGCGCGAAACCGCGGCGCGCGTCGCCGCCGGTGCCATTGCGCGCAAGATCCTGCCCGGCGTGAACGTGCGCGCGGCGCTCGTCCAGATGGGCCCACATACAATCGACCGCACGCGCTGGGACTGGAACGAGGTCGGCAACAATCCGTTCTTCTGCCCCGACGCCAAGCAGGCGGAATTCTTCGAAAGCTACCTCGACGACATCCGTAAGCAAGGCTCCTCGGTCGGCGCGGTGATCGAGGTGGTGGCCGACGGCGTGCCGGCGGGCCTGGGCGCGCCGGTCTACGCCAAGCTCGACGCCGATCTCGCCTCCGCGCTGATGGGCATCAATGCGGTCAAGGGCGTGGAAATCGGCGACGGCTTTGCGACTGCGGCGATGAGTGGCGAGGACAATGCGGACGAGATGCGCATGGGTAATGACGGCAAGCCGTTATTTCTCTCCAACCATGCCGGAGGCATTCTCGGCGGCATCTCGACCGGGCAGTCGATCGTCGCGCGTTTTGCGATCAAGCCGACGTCCTCGATCCTGATCCCGCGCAAGACCGTGGACAAATACGGGCACGACACCGAGGTCGTGACCAAAGGGCGACACGATCCGTGTGTCGGCATCCGCGCGGTGCCGATCGGCGAGGCCATGGTGGCATGCGTCTTGGCCGATCACTATCTGATGCACCGTGGCCAGATGGGCGAGGGGACGGCATGGCCGTTCAGGCCGCCCGCTTGATGCCGCCGAGGTTCATCCGTGCCGGACACCCATAGCCGCGTCGAAGCCGCGATTAAGGCCTTCGCCAAAGGCGAAATCGTCGTCGTCACCGATGACGACGACCGCGAGAACGAGGGCGACCTGTTCGTCGCCGCTTCGCTCTGCACGCCGGAGAAGATGGCCTTCATCATCCGCAACACTTCCGGCATCGTCTGCGCCCCGCTCGGCGCCGAGCTTGCCCGCCGCCTGCACCTCGACCCGATGGTGGCGGAGAACGACGCGCCGCTGGGCACCGCCTTCACTGTTTCGGTCGACGTGCGCCACGGCTTGACCACCGGCATCTCGGCCGAGGAGCGTTGCAATACCGTGCGTGCGCTTGCCAACGGCAACAGCGGCGCCTCCGATTTTGTACGCCCGGGTCACGTGTTTCCACTGGTTGCGCGCGAGGGTGGCGTGCTCATGCGCTCCGGCCACACCGAGGCTTGCGTCGATCTTTGCCGGCTGGCCGCGCTGCCGCCGGTCGGCGTGTTGGCTGAGCTGATGAAGGACGATGGCACCGTGATGCGCGGCCCCGAGGTCGCGGCCTTTGCGCAGCGGCATAATTTCGCGCAAGTTTCGATTGCCGAATTGATCGCCTACCGACAAACCCGCGATAAGCTGGTCGAGCGGGTCGGCGAATTTCATGTGGCGTCGGAAATCGGCACACTCAATGGCTATGCCTATGTGACGCCATTTGACCGCGTGCATCACATGGCGTTCGTCTTTGGCGAGATCGGCGACGGCACGGGCGTGCTGGCGCGATTGCACCGTGCCGACGTGATCGGCGACATCTTCGGCGGCGCGAAAGCGATCCACGCCGCGCTCGCGCGCTTCAAGGCGTCCGGCCGCGGCGTCATCGTTTTCCTGCGCGACGGCACGGCCGGTGTGCCGGTGGCCGAGATTCCGCACGAGGGCAACACCGGCACCGAAGCGGCACGCTCGCGGCAGTGGCGCGAGATCGGCCTCGGCGCGCAGATCCTCAAGGACCTCGGCATTTCCTCGATCCGCCTGCTCACCTCCAGCAGGCGCACTTATGTCGGCCTCGGCGGCTTCGGCATCGAGATCGTCGAGACCGAGCCGATCGAAGGCTGACCGCCTTTATTTCGCCCCGGCCACCATGCGAGTATTCGTGGCGTGGAGTTTGCCATGATGGGGCGACGCTCTCTTTTGTGGATTGCGGGCTGTGTGACGACGCTTGCCTGCGCGAGCGTCGCGGTTCCCGCTGCACCCGGCCTGCCGCGGCTTGCCGATACGCGACCCAACGCCATTCCGGTCGACGTCGAATTGGTGCTGGCGGTCGACGTTTCCTATTCCATGGATCCCGACGAACAGGCTTTGCAGCGCGAGGGCTATCGGCTCGCGCTCACCTCCAAGGAGTTCCTCAATGCCCTGCGCGAGGGCCGCTACGGCAAGATCGCCGTGACTTATATCGAGTGGGCGAGCGAGAACGATCAGAAGATCGTCATGCCATGGCGGCTCATCGACGGGCCGGAGGCGGCGGACGCGGTGTCCGCGGAGCTTGGCCGCGCGCCTTATCGGCGCGCCTCGCGCACCTCGATTGCGGGCGGCCTGCGCTTCGCGCGCTCGCTGTTCGACACCAGCGGCTTCCACGGGCTGCGCCGCGTGATCGACGTCTCCGGCGACGGCACCAACAATAGCGGGCCGCTCATCGTGCCGACACGCGACGAAACCGTGGCCGCCGGCATTACCATCAACGGGCTGCCGATTCTACTCAAGCGACCGTTCGCCGGCAGCATGGATATCGAAAATCTCGACGTCTATTACGAAGATTGCGTGATTGGCGGACCCGGCGCCTTCATGATTCCGATCCGCGAGCGCGGGCAATTCATTGAAGCGACGCGCGACAAGCTGGTGCAGGAAGTTGCCGCCCGTGAGCCGGCGCCGCGGCCGCAGACGATCTCCGCGGCGGCACCGCGCATCTCCTGCACCATCGGCGAGAAAATGTGGCACGACCGCTGGGGCGGCTACGATTTCCGCTAGCGCTTAAACAGCGCCACGATCTCGACGTGATGCGAATAGCGGAACTGGTCGACCGGCGTCACCGGACCGAGCCTAAACCCGCCGCCGACCAAGGTCTTGGCATCGCGCGCGAAGGTGGCGGGATCGCAGGAAACCGATACCACGACCGGCACGGTGCTCTTGGCGAGCTCATGCGCCTGCGCCTCGGCGCCCTGGCGCGGCGGATCGAACACCACGGCGTCGAAGGCTTTCAGCTCGCTCGCCACGAGCGGTCGGCGGATCAAATCTCGCGTCAACGTCTCGATAGGCTTCAAGCCGCGCGCTGACCCGGCCGTGCGCTTGAGCGCAGCCATCGCCGGCGCATCGCTGTCGGCGGCGCTGAGGCGGGCTTGCTCGGCCAAACGCAGCGCGAAAGGGCCGACGCCGGCAAACAGATCGGCGATGTGTTTGGCCTTGCCGACATGCGCCGTCACCAGCCGCGCCAGCGTCGCTTCGCCCTCGGCGGTCGCCTGCAGGAAGGCGCCGGGCGGCAGGGCCACGTTGGCGTGGCCCATTTTGAGCATTGGCTGCGTGCGTTGCGCCACCAATTCGCCATGGCGCGTGAGCCGCGCCAGACCGTGCTGCTCGGCAATCCGCGCCAGCGCCGACATGCGTGCGGGCGTGAGCGGGCCCGAGCCGCGCAGATCGATATCGAGGCCGGAGTCGGTCGCGGTTGCTTGAATGTCGAGCGGCTTGCCTTCGCGCTTGAGGGTCTCGCCGATCGCCCAAGCGACTTCGATCGCGCCGGCAAGTCCGGGCGCCAGGATCGGACAGGCGTCGATGGCGACGATGTGATGGGTACGCGGCGCGGCGAAGCCGACCTCTAATACGTCGTGCTCGCCGAGGCGGGCGTGCAGCACGATGCGCCGACGGCCTTCGCCGTGCGCGTCGATCAACGGCTCGACCGGCGCCAGCAGCCCGATTTGGGCAAGCGGGTCGGCGACCAGCGAACGCTTCCAAAGGTGATACTCGGCGAGCGACCAGTGCTGCATGGCGCAGCCGCCGCATTGGGTGAAATGCTTGCAGATCGGCGCAACGCGCTCGTGGCTCGGCTTGTCGACGTGCACCAAATGGCGGCGGTCGGGATGGCCGGCGACCGGCTCGACCGTCACCGTCTCGCCCGGCAAGCTGTAGGGCACATAGGCCGGTCCGCGGGGCGTATCGGCGATGCCGTCGCCGCGGTGGCCGAGCCGCACGATGGTAAGCTGCTCAGCCACGCGCTGCTCCGAGGAGGAACTCAACATTGCCGTCGCCGCCCTTGATCGGTGAGGGAATGACGCCAAGCACACGCCAGCCGAGTGCGGTGACGAAGGCGGCGATGTCGTCGCACACGGCTTTGCGCACGCTCTCCTCGCGCACGATGCCCTTCTTCACACGCTCGGGGCCGGCCTCAAATTGCGGCTTGATTAGCGCAACAAGCTGCGCATGCGATTGCGCCAAGGCGAGCGCGGCGGGTAACGTGAGCTTGAGTGAGATGAAGCTGACGTCGACCGTGATAAGGTCGGGTCTCTCGCCAAGACGGGCAGGGGAGAGGGTTCGGATGTCGGTTTCTTCCATCGCAACGACCCCTGGCCGCTCGCGCAGACTTGCGTGCAACTGGCCGCGACCGACATCGACCGCATAGACGCGGCGGGCGCCGCGCTCAAGCAGCACCTGCGTAAAGCCACCGGTCGAGGCGCCGACGTCAAGACAGACATGGCCTTTGGGATCGAAGCCGAAATGGTCAAGCGCGGTCACGAGCTTGAGGCCGCCGCGCGAAACGTAAGGATGCGCAGGCGCGGCTTTGAGCTGCGCGTCGGTTGGAATTTCATCAGAGGGCTTGCGGACGGCCACATCGTCCGCGGTGACCAATCCTGCTTCAATGGCGGCCTGCGCCTTGGCGCGGCTTTCGAACAAGCCGCGCTCGACGAGCAAGCGGTCGGCGCGTTGACGCGTCATGCGCGCCTCTTTGCCATGACGGGCAGCGCTCGTCCCGGAACAAAGTTCCACGCCAAGCGGTTATGCGCTTTGGGCCGGTCAAGCGGCCGCAGTCGATCGTGAGGTTGAGGAGGCATTATATGGCACGAAAATATTCGAAGGGCGCAGCCCAATACGTGAAGCGTGCGATGCGGAAACGCAAGAAGGGCACGCTCAAAAGCGGTCGCAGCGGCAAGAAGGTCAAGAGCAAGAAGCAGGCAATTGCAATCGGGCTGTCCGAGGCGCGCAAGAAGGGGGCGAAAGTGCCGCGGAAGCAACGCCGTTAATCTCCACCGCTCGTCCCCGCGAAAGCGGCGACCCAGGGCGCAAACGTGGCCGCAAAGATTGGCGCTGGACTCCTGCCTGCGCGGGAATGGACGGTCGATGGCTACGCCCGCTTCACCGTCTCCTCGGCGGCGTCCTTGCCGAGCGCTTCGAACACCTTGACCACGATGGCGCGGGCATCGAGGCCGGCCTTGGCGTACATGGCGGCCGGTGTGTCCTGATCGAGAAAGACGTCAGGCAGCACCATCGACCGCACCTTGAGGCCGCGGTCGAGCAAGCCGTGCTCGGCCAGCTGCTGCAATACCTGCGAGCCGAACCCGCCGACCGCGCCTTCCTCGATGGTAATCAGGACCTCGTGCTCGCGCGTCAGGCGCAGCAGAAGATCGACGTCGAGCGGCTTGGCAAAACGCGCATCGGCGACCGTCGCCGATAGGCCGAGCGCCTTCAGTTCATCGGCCGCCTTCAGGCATTCGCCGAGCCGCGCGCCGAAGGAAAACAGCGCGACACTGTTGCCCTCGCGCAGGATGCGGCCCTTGCCAATTTCGAGCGGCACGCCTTCCGCCGGCATCGCCACGCCGAGGCCCTCGCCGCGCGGATAGCGCAGCGCAGAGGGACGGTCATCGATGGCCACCTGCGTCGCCACCATGTGGACGAGCTCGGCTTCATCGGCCGACGCCATCAGCACGAAACCCGGCAGGCAGCCGAGATAGGCGACGTCGAAAGCGCCGGCGTGCGTCGGTCCGTCGGCGCCGACCAGACCGGCGCGGTCGATGGCGAAGCGCACCGGCAGACGCTGGATGGCGATGTCGTGCACTACCTGATCGTACGCACGTTGCAGGAAGGTGGAATAGATCGTGGCGAAAGGCTTGAAGCCTTCGGCGGCGAGCCCGCCGGCAAAGGTCACCGCGTGCTGTTCGGCGATACCGACGTCGAAGCAGCGCTTGGGGAATTCCTTCTCGAACAGGTCAAGGCCGGTGCCGGACGGCATCGCCGCGGTAATGGCGACGATCTTGTCGTCCTTGCGCGCCTCCTTGATCAGGCTCTCGGCGAACACTTTGGTGTATTGCGGGGCGGTCGATTTCGACTTCGCCTGCGCGCCGGTCGCCACGTCGAATTTGACGACGCCGTGATACTTGTCGGCGGAAGTCTCCGCCGGCGGGTAGCCCTTGCCCTTCTGCGTCACCACGTGCACGAGGATGGGACCGGTCTCGGCGTCGCGCGCGTTGCGCAGCACCGGCAGCAGGTGGTCGAGATTGTGTCCATCGATCGGACCGACATAGTAGAAGCCGAGCTCCTCGAACAGCGTGCCGCCGGTCCAGAAGCCGCGCGCGAATTCCTCGGCGCGCTCGGCTTTCTTCTCGAAGAATTTCGGCAGGTGACGGGCGAGCTGCTTGCCGATGTCGCGCAGCGTCAAATAGGTCTTGCCGGAGATGAGCCGCGCGAGGTACGCGGACATGGCGCCGACAGGCGGCGCAATCGACATGTCGTTGTCGTTCAGGATGACGATCAGCCGTTCGTTGCGCGCGCCGGCATTGTTCATCGCCTCATAGGCCATGCCTGCCGACATGGCGCCGTCGCCGATGACCGCAATGACGTTGTGCCGCTTGCCTTCGAGATCGCGCGCCACCGCCATGCCGAGCGCCGCCGAAATCGAGGTCGAGGAATGGGCGGCGCCGAACGGGTCGTATTCGCTCTCGGCGCGCTTGGTGAAGCCGGACAGGCCGCCGCCCTGGCGGATGGTGCGGATGCGGTCACGCCGCCCGGTCAAGATCTTGTGCGGATAGGCCTGATGGCCGACGTCCCAGATGAGCTTGTCGTGCGGCGTGTCGAAGACATAATGCAGCGCGACGGTGAGCTCGACGACGCCGAGGCCGGCGCCGAGATGACCGCCGGTCTTGGCGACCGCATCGATCGTCTCGGTGCGCAGTTCGTCGGCGAGCTGCCTCAGGTGGTCGGCCGATAGGTTCTTCAAATCGGCGGGGACGCGGACGCGGTCGAGCAGCGGCGTTTTGGAGACTTCGGACAAGAGCGGCTCCACAGTGGTCTTAGGCTTACAACAGATCGGCCCGCCCCGGCAATTCGCGGGAAAGCTGCATTTTCACCGCAATTTGCCAGGTTTTTGACTAATCAACGTCGAGCGGCTCGCTGCCGGCGGGCTTGCCGGAGGCATCGAGCGTAATCTTCTCGACGCGCGCTTCCGCTTGCCGCAGCAGCTCCTCGCAGCGGGCTTTGAGCACCTCGCCGCGTTCGTAGATGGCAACCGACTCCTCGAGCGGCACCTTGCCCTCTTCCAGCCGCTTGACGATCGATTCCAGTTCCTCGATCGCCCGCTCGAAGGGCATTTTCTTCACGTCGGCGTTCGCTTCGGCCATGCGTTTTCAAGCTCGATTCGTGAGGCGCATCCTAAGCACTGTGCGTGCTTGGAAGATAGTGGGCGCGGGACGCAGCGCCACTCGGTAATATGCGTCTGTGGCGGACCTTGAAGGCAAAACTATTCTGATCACCGGGGCAGCCGGTGCGGTCGGCGGCGCCGTAGCGGCGGCGGTGCGGGCGGCAGGCGGCACGGCCCTCGCAACCGACCTCAAGGCGGGCGCCGGCATCGATGTGGCGCTCGACGTGACCCGCGAAAGCGATTGGCAGCGCGTCACCCAAGGGATCGAGCGGCTCGACGGTTTGGTCAACGCCGCCGGCATTGTCGCGCTTGGCAGCGTCGAGCAGCTCGATTTGGCCACGTGGCGGCGCGTGCTCAGCGTCAATCTCGACGGCACTTTCCTCGGCTGCAAATATTGCTTTCCGTTGTTGAAGAGGCGCGGCGGTTCGATCGTCAACCTGTCGTCGGTGTCAGGCCTCATCGGCGGGCACAATCTCGCCGCCTACAACGCCTCGAAGGGCGGTGTTTCGCTGTTGACCAAGTCGGTCGCGCTTCTCGGTGCGCGCTGCAAACCGCCGATCCGCTGCAATGCCGTCTGCCCGGCGTTCCTCGAAGGGCCGATGGTCGATTTCACCGTGCGCTCGGCGCGCAATCCGGAGACAGCGCTGCAGAAGATGACGGCCGAGATTCCATTGCAGCGGCTCGGTGAGCCGGCGGAAGTCGCCGCGCTCTGCGTCTATCTGTTGTCGGACGAAGCCGCGTTCATCACCGGCGCCGACCTGCCGATCGATGGCGGGCTGACGGCGAAGTGACGGGAGGAACAGCACGTATGACGGCAAATCTTACCGGCACATGGCGACTGCTTTCGGCAATCATGGAAGACGTCGAACGCAAGGTCCAATCGCGCTCGTGGGGCGACAGGCCGAACGGCTGGCTTATCCTGACCTCTGAGCGGTGGATGGTGATTCAGACCGCGGCAGGGCGCAAGCCGGTCGGCGACGATGCGGGCAGGGCGGCCGCGTTCCGCTCGATGCTCGCTTACTCCGGCTTGTACCGCGTCGAAGCCCACAAAATCATCATCAAGGTCGACATCAGTTGGGATGAATCCTGGATCGGCACCGAGCAGACAAGACTATTCAAGCTCGAAGGCGACAAATTGAAGATTGAGGCGCTGCCGCAGCCTTACGCGAATTTTGGCGGCAAGGTGATGCGCGGCATTCTGGTTTGGGAGCGTGCCGACAGTTCTAACCCCGCATCAGCGCGGTGACGTGGGCGGCGACCGAGCGCGACAGGCCCTGCAAGTCGTAGCCGCCCTCGAGCATGGAGACGATGCGGCCTTGCGCGCTCGCATCGGCGATCTCCATCAGCTTCTGCGTCACCCAGGTATAGTCCGCCTCTACCAGATTGAGATTGGCCAGCGGGTCGCGCGTGTGCGCGTCGAACCCAGCGGAGATGACGAGCACGTCCGGCTTGAACGCGCGCAGCCGCGGCAGGATCGCCGTCTCGAACGCCGCGCGGAAAGCTTCGCCGCCGTCGCCCGCCGTGAGCGGCGCGTTGACGATATTGTCGAAGTCGCCGCGCTCGCTGCGCGCGCCGGTGCCGGGGTAAAGCGGCATCTCGTGCGTCGAGCAATACATCACGCTCTTGTCAGCCCAGAAAATGTCCTGCGAGCCGTTGCCGTGATGCACGTCGAAATCGACGAGCGCCGCCCGTTCGGCACCGTGCTTCTGCTGCGCGTAGCGGGCGGCGATCGCCGCGCTGTTGAACAGGCAGAAGCCCATCGGCCGCGCCGTCTCGGCGTGATGGCCGGGCGGCCGCACCGCCACGAAGGCGTTGTGCGCCTTGCCGGTCATCACCTCGTCGACCGCCTGCATGCCGCCGCCGACCGCGCGCAGCGCCGCTTCCAGGCTGCCCGGCGACATCGCCGTGTCGGCGTCGAGGTGCACCAAGCCCTGATCGGGCACGGCATCTTGGATGGCCTCGATGTATTCGATCGGATGGCAAAGCGCGACGATCTCGGGCGCGGCGCGCGGCGCCTGCACGCGCTCCAGCGTCTGGAATTTCTCGTTCTCCAGCGCCTGCTCGATGGCGCGCAGCCGGTCGGGCCGTTCCGGATGCCCGGCGCCGGCATCGTGCTCGAGACAGGCGCTATGGCTGAGGAGGAGGGTGGACATTTAGTCGTATCTAAGCCGCTCGGGTGAGCGAAGCAAACATGTTGTCGCCACCGGGCTTGTCCCGGTGACCCCGCTTAGCTGGGCATTGCGTCCCTGAGCGGGATGGCCGGGATAAACCCGGCCATGACAGATCACCCGAGCGGCTTGAGGTTGACCCCCTTGGGCGGCGGCATGCTATCCGGCACGAAAAAATCCACCTGCAACGGCTGCGTGGGGTCGACGCGGTACTGATCGAAATCGGTCACGCCTTCGCCGGCGAGGAAGGTGTCGTCGATGAGGAAATTGCCGGAGAAGCTCGCCGGCTTCTGAAAAATCCGCCAGGCGGCCTCCGCCAAAATCTCCGGCTTGCGCGACATGCGCATCATGGCGTCGCCGCCGAGCAGGTTCTTGATCGCGGCCGTGGCGATGGTGGTGCGCGGCCACAAGGCGTTGACCGCGACGCGTCCGCGCAATTCGCCGGACAAGCCAAGCACCACCAGGCTCATGCCGAACTTGGCCATGGAGTAAGCGGTGTGCGGCGCGAACCATTTGACCTGCATGTCGAGCGGCGGCGACAGCATCAGGATATGCGCTTGCGCCGACTTGAGCAGGTAGGGAATCGCGTATTTCGACACCATGAAAGTGCCGCGCGCGTTGATCTGATGCATGAGATCGAACCGACGCATGTCGGTCTGCGCGACCGGTGTCAATTGGATGGCGCTGGCATTGTTGACCACGATGTCGAGGCCGCCGAACGTCGCCGCAGTCTGGTCGAGTGCCGCCTTCACCGAGGCTTCCTCGCGCACGTCGACGGCGAGCGGCAGCGCGCGGCCGCCGGCCTGCTCGATCGCCGCCGCGGCCGTATGGATGGTGCCTTCGAGCTTGGGATGCGGCTCGACGGTCTTGGCCGCGACTGCGACGTTGGCGCCGTCGGCGGCGGCGCGCAGCGCGATCGCGAGCCCGATGCCGCGTGAGCCGCCGGTGATGAACAGCGTTTTGCCCTTGAGTGACATTATTTCTTCCTCGTCAAAAACGCCTGGAAGGCAGCGCGCGCCTCGGCCGATTGCAGGCGCTCCTTGAACAGCGCCGCTTCCTCGTCGATGCGCGCGATGATGTCGTCCGGCGCGCCGCGCATGAGCCGGCGCGCGGTGAGCACCCCTTGCGGTGGTAATGCGGCAATTGCGCGCGCGGTTTTCACCGCTTCGGCGTCGACCGATTCCGGGGCGGCGATGGTATTGATGAGGCCGGCGTCCTTCGCTTCTTCGGCATTCATCGGGCGCCCCATCACCAACAGCGAAAAAGCGCGACGCTGCCCCATCAGCCGCGGCGCAATCAGGCTGGAGGCCGCTTCCGGCACGAGGCCGAGCCCGACGAAGGGCGTCGAGAACCGCGCGTCGGTCCCGGCAACCACATAGTCGCAGTGCAGGAGCATGGTGGTGCCGACGCCGACCGCATCGCCGCGCGTAGCGGCGATCAGCGGTTTCTCGTTGCGGGCGAGTGCGTAGAGGAAACGCAGGATCGGCGCCCCCAGCGCGCCGCCTTGCATTGCCATCTGGATGAAGTCGTTGATGTCGTTGCCGGCGCAGAAGGCCGGCCCGCCGGCGATGACGAGGCAGCGCAAGTCGGCGTTGCCTTGCGCGCTTTCAATTGCCGCCGCCATGGCCCCGTACATGGCAAGCGTCAGCGCGTTCTTCTTCTCCGGTCGGTTCATGCGGATGGTGCGAACCGGTCCTTCGTCAATTACCGTGACGAGATCGGTCATGACAAACATTTATCCGTTCGTCCCCGCGGAAGCGGGGACCCAGCGCAAAAACGGCCGCCGTCGATTGTGGCCCTGGATTCCCGCTTACGCGGGAATGAACGGAGACTGGCTGGGCGGTCCTGATACATCAGCTAGTCGGCCAATGCCGCGTCCGCCTGCGTCACGCTCTCGGCGCCTTCGGTGACGCTGCGTTGCAGCCCCGCCGCCTGAACGGCGATGTTCTCCGCGAAGAAACGGGCGAGCGCGATGCGGCCGGCGCCATCGTTATTGTTGCGCAGAACAGCGAGGGCCTGTTCGGCCAGGAGGCAACCGCCCGCGGCATTGCCGAACAGGCGTAAGTATGGCGTGGCGCCAGCGAGCGCAGCCGCGGAGCCTTTCTCCTTTAGCAGCCAGTGCGTCGCCCGCTCCAGGCTGTCGACGGCTTCGTGCAGACAGCGGGCGGTCTCGCCGAACGCCGGCGCGTTGCTCGCCTGCACCGCCGCAACCGTATGCCGCAGCTCGTCGATATAGCGCGTCACCGTCTTGCCGCCGGCGAGCGGCACTTTGCGCGCCACCAGATCGAGCGCCTGGATGCCGTTGGTGCCCTCGTAGATCGCGCCGATGCGGGCGTCGCGGTAGTGCTGGGCGGCGCCGGTCTCCTCGATGAAGCCCATGCCGCCGTGCACCTGCACGCCGAGCGAAGCGACCTCAATGCCGATATCCGTGGAGAAGGCCTTGGCCACCGGCGTGAGCAGCGAGGCGCGCGCATGCGCGGCCTGACGCGCAGCTTCGTCCTTGCCGCGATGCGCGCGGTCGATGGCGACCGCGGTGGCGTAGCAGATCGCGCGCGAAGCACCGGTCAAAGCGCGCATGGTCAGCAGCATGCGCTTGACGTCGGGATAATGAACGATGACGCCGCCGGCGCCCTGCTTGCGCTCGCGCGCGTAAGCCAGCGCCTGCTGCGTCGCCCGCTCGGCGATGGCGACGCCCTGCAGCCCAACCGACACGCGCATTTGGTTCATCATGGTGAACATGGCGGCCATGCCCTTGTTCTCTGCGCCGATCAGATAGCCGACCGCGCCGCCGCGATCGCCGAACACCATGGTGCAGGTGGGCGATGCATGGATGCCCATTTTGTGCTCGATCGAATGCGCGCGCACGTCATTGCGCGTGCCGTCGGGCAGGAACTTGGGGATGAGAAAAAGCGAGACGCCCTTGGTGCCGGCCGGCGCGTCGGGCAGACGAGCGAGCACGAAATGGATGATGTTGTCGGTTAGGTCGTGCTCGCCATAGGTGATGAAGATCTTGGAGCCGGTGAGGCGGTAGCTGCCATCTTCTGCGCGCACCGCCTTGGTGCGCAGCGCGCCCACGTCCGAGCCGGCTTGCGGTTCGGTCAACTGCATGGTGCCGAACCACTCGCCGCTGATCAGCTTCGGCAGGTAGCGCGCTTTGAGTTCGTCGCCGCCGGACGCATAAAGTGCGTCGACTCCGGCCATGGTGAGCAGCGGGCCAATGCCGAAGGCCATGCTCGCCGAATTCCACATCTCGATGCAGGCGGCGTTGACGGCGTGCGGCAGCTCTTGGCCGCCGAACTCGGCGGGTGCCGCCAGCCCGTTCCAGCCGGCGGCGGCCCAGGACGTGTAGGCTTCTTTCCAGCCGGGCGCGGTGGTGACGGCGCCGTCCTTGAACGGCGTGCCGAACCTGTCGCCCATGGCATTGAGCGGCGCAATCACATCGGCAGCAAAACGGGCGGCTTCGGCCAGCACGCTGTCGATCGTTTCGGCGTCGAGATCGCCGTAGAGACCGTCGGCGAGCGCGGCTTGTAGGCCGGCGGCGTCGAGCGCGGCGGCGATGTCGGACAAGGGGGCGCGATAGGCCATTGGCGCACTCTAGCGAGGGCCGGGAGCCGGTCAACGCGCCAAGGTAATGCCTATATGAGTGCGGCCGTTGATCGGCGGGGGCGTCGCCGCTATGGTCCGCCCGCCTGCCGACAGTGATCGGTGCGGCATCTCCGGTATTGGGGCGTAGCCAAGTGGTAAGGCAGCGGATTTTGATTCCGCCATACGGAGGTTCGAATCCTCCCGCCCCAGCCAAGTCGTTCGAACCAAGCGATGCGGGGCATCGACGCGGCGGCGAGTAACGCGACAGGGGCCGCGCCTCTTTGCGCGATCGCACGGCGGCAGAAGCGCGATGCAGACGCGGCCAAATCTTAAAGTGCTTCTAACATGGCCGCGGCGGCGCGGCATTGACTCTCGCCGGCGTCGCCATATTAATTGATTGCGAACAAGGTTTCATCATCGAGAAACAAGGATGCCGACGCATGCTGCGTTTGATCTGCACCTCGCACAGCCCGCTGCTGCTCAACGTCAAGCCGACCAAGGAGGAGCAGGGGCATCAATTCTACGCGGCGATCGAACAGGCGCAGCAGCACATCAAGGCCTACGATCCAGAGATCATCGTTCTGTTCGCGCCCGATCATTTCAACGGCTTCTTTCACGACCTGATGCCGCAATTCTGCGTCGGCTTCGACGCGATCGGCGCGGAGGATTGGGACATTGCGCTCGGCGAGCTCGACGTGCCGATCGAAGTGGCGCAAGACCTCGCCGGCTATCTGCTGGCGCAGGAGTTCGATGTCGCCACCTCCTACCGCATGAAGGTGGACCATGGCTTCACCATCGCGCTCAATCTGCTCACCAAGCGGCTCGACGCCTATCCGACCATCCCGATCTTCATCAATTGCAACTCGGTGCCGCGCGCGAGCTGCAAGCGCGCCCGCCAACTGGGCGAGGCGGTCGGCCGCTATCTGCGCAAGCTCGACAAGCGCATCCTGATCGTCGGCTCCGGGGGACTGTCGCACGATCCGCCGAACATGCCCTATGAGGAGGCGCCGCCGGAAACGCAGAAATATCTGATCGGGGAGACGCCGTGGACGCGCGAGTTCGAGAAGCGCCGGCAGGAACGCGTCAAAGTCGCCGCGCGTGGGCTGGTCGAGGGCAAGACGCCGATCCTACCGCCGAGCCGCGAATGGGATGCGCGCATCCTCGACGTCGTAATGGGCCGCAAGCTCACCGATGCCGATTCCTTCTCGGACGAGTGGATCACCAAGAACGGCGGCAAGGGCGGTCACGAGATTCGCAGCTGGATTGCCGCCTTCGCCGCGCTCGGCACGCAAGGCGACTACAAGGCCGAGCTCATGTACTACGACGTGGTGACCGACTGGGCGACCGGGATGGGTGTCGTGCGCGCCGCGGCTTGATCTTCGCCGCGACGACGGCCTTGCGCGGGACGGCGGCGTCCTTGGGCGGCCGGTAGCCGAGCGCGTAGGAAATCTGCCGGCCGGTGTCCCGTAAGCTCTCGATAATATGCCGGTTCGGTTCCGCTCGGATGAATTGGATGGAGCCCACGATGGCGACCGTCGCGGCGCAGTTTCCTTCCTCGTCGAAAATCGGCACGGCGAGGGCGTTAAGGCCGAGAATGATTTCTTCCGGAGCGGTGGCGTAGCCGCGCGCACGCACGCGCTCCAGTTCGGTTTCGAGCGGATGCCGCTTGGTGATGGTCTTGCCGGTGAATTGCTGTAACGGCCCGCTCAGCACGCGCTGCTGCAGCGGCTTGGGCGCATAGGCGAGCAAGATCTTGCCCTGCGCGCTAGCGTGAAAGGCGAGCTCGCTGCCTGGTCGCACGCCGATCTCGATCGGCGAGGGACCGGGCACCGTCCTTAGCACCATGGCGCCGCGCGGACTCATTTCCGAGAGCACGACCGTCTGCCCGACGGTATTGCGCAAGTCCCACATCAGCGGTTCAGCAGCTTCGATAAGGTCCGGCTTGGCCGACAAGCGCGCCAGCAGCCGGCTGCGCGGCCCCATGTGATAGCGCGTGGTGGCGAGGTTCTGCGCGAGATAGCCGCGTTCGACCAGCGTCTGTAGGTGCCGGTAGACCGAGCCTTTGGTCAGCTGCAACTGCACGGCGATCTGCGTGACGCCGAGCTCGGCGCCGGAAAGCGCAACCGCTTCGAGAATGTCGATCGCCAGCTGCACCGAGCGCACGCCATAGTCGCGACGGTCGTCGAGATTGCTCATGTCCCTCTCATGGTCTTCGCAAAGACCTCGCGCAGATTCTAACGATGGAGCCGCGGCCCGCCGCACCGGTCATTGGTCAAAAACAATCGCAATATTCCCGGCGCCACCGACGCTCCTTATAGAGTGACCGCTGAGCAGCCGCAATTGCCGCCGCCGGTTGGCGGCAACAAAAGCGATGCCCGCGGCAGCTTGACGCGCTCGGCCTCGTCTGGCACTTTGCATTATAAAACGTTGTTTCGCGGAACGAAACACGCCTCGCCGAGGAAAACGCCGATGAACATGGAGGTTGCTGGGCGCGTGACCGTGCACGCGACGCGGCGGGTTCCCGTCATCGAGCTGCGTGATATCGCCAAGATACACCACACCCCGCGGCAAACGATCAAGGCCGTCAACGGCGCCAATGTGCGCATCGAGCCGGGTGAGTTCGTGGCCTTGCTGGGGCCGTCGGGTTGCGGCAAATCGACCCTGCTCAACCTGATCGCCGGACTCGACCAGCCGAGCAGCGGTTCGGTGCTGTTCAACGGCGTGCCGCGCAACGCTCCCGACCGCAGCGTGGCGGTGAACTTCCAGGAGCCGGCACTCTTTCCCTGGCGCAACATCAAGCGCAACGTGACGATCGCACTGGAAAACTGCGGCTTGAGCCGCGACCAGGTCGAGGCCGAAGCGGAGCGGGCGATCGAAGCGGTCGGGCTCGGTCAGTTCCACAATGTTTATCCGGCGCACCTGTCCGGCGGCATGAAGCAGCGGGTGATGCTCGCCCGTGCGCTGGCGATGAATGCGCCGGTCATGCTGATGGACGAGCCGTTCGCGGCGCTCGACGCCATTACCCGCGAGCAGATGCAGGACCTGGTCACGCAACTCTACACCGCGCGCCGCTTCTCCATTGTGTTCGTCACCCATTCGATCGAAGAGGCCTTGTTCACCTCGCAGCGCGTGATCGTCATGTGCGCGCGGCCGGGCCGCATCGTGCACGAGATTAGGCTGGATGAGGGCTATCCGCGCACCTACGAATGGCGCCTCAGCGATCGGGTAGCGGCGCTGCGCCGCGAATTGCATCAATTGATGCGCGATCTCGACGCCGGCGACCGCGTCACCTGCGAGGGATGATCATGGCTGACAGCGTCGAAGAGCAAGTAGTCGCGCTCCGCTCCAACGGGCTGGCGGCTTTGTCGCGCACGATCGATGCCAGGGCCGTCATCGTGCCGTGCGCCCTGTTGCTGGTGTGGGAGACTTCGGTCCGCCTCGGCTTGGTCGATCCGTTGTTTCTGCCGGCGCCCAGCGCCATGTTTCGGGCGCTGTGGGAGATTGCCCTGACCGGCGAGCTGTGGGTCAATATCGGCGTCAGCCTGTGGCGCATCGCGTGCGGCTACACCATCGCGGCGGCGCTAGCCATTCCGCTCGGCCTCGCGCTCGGTTACAGCGCGACCTTGCGAGCCTATCTCGACGGCCTACTCGAGTTGCTGCGCCCGGTGCCGCCGATCGCGCTCATCCCGGTGTCCATTCTTTGGCTCGGCATCGACAACGCCTCCAAGGTCGCCATCATCGCTTACGCATGCTTCTGGCCGCTGATGCTCAACGTTGTCCTCGGCGTGGAGGAGATTCCGCCGCTGCTACAACGGGCAGCGCGGACGATGGGCATCACCGGCTTCCACTACTTCATCAAGGTGATGTTTCCGGCGGCGCTGCCGAAGATCATCGTCGGGCTGCGCATCTCCGCTGGCTTGGCGTTCGTCGTCGTCGTGGCGGCGGAAATGGTCGCTGCATCCAGCGGGCTCGGTTACATGATCCTGGACGCCGAGCGCACCTTCCGCTCCGGGCTGATGTTCGGCGGCATCGTTCTGTTGTCCATCCTAGGCTTCCTGCTCAACAGCGCGCTCGTGCGCGTCGAAAGACGGATCGTGCAGCATCGTGCCTGAGCAAGGACCGTCATCATCGCTAGCGTAAGGGGAGAGTGAAATGCCAAGCAAAATGCGCCGCCTGCGCGGTGTCGCCCGCACAACGGTGTTATTGGGAGCCCTCGCTGTGGGCGCTTGCGGGACGTTGTTCGCCGATCCGGCAGCGGCGCAGCCCGAAAAGAAGCTCGTTCCGATTCGGCTCAGCGTCATCCCGCTGCTGACCGCAACGCCGATCTATATCGGCATCAAAAACGGCTACTTCCACGATGAAGGCATCGACCTGGTGCTAACCAAGATCGAAGGCGGCGCGCCGGCCTCGCAGGCGGTGATGTCCGGTTCGCTCGACGCCGCCGAGTCCGGGTCGGTGCCGTTCATGATCGCCACCGCACGCGGCGCCAAGATCGCGAATGTCTGCACCTTCATCGTCATGGACAAGAAACACGTGCTGCACGGCATCGTGGTGCGCAAGGACAGCGGTATCAAGACGCTCGCCGATCTCAAGGGCAAAACGATCGGCGTGCACACTCTCGGATCAATTGAAGATATCCGTGTGCGCGCGGAAGTGCTGCCTTCGGTCGGCTTGAAGCCGGCTGACGTCAAAATCGTCGAAGTGCCGTTCTCGGTGATGGAGGGGGCGCTGAAGACCAAGCGTGTCGACGCCGTAATGCCGTTCCAGCCTTTCCTGCAGGCGCTAGTCAACAATCCCGACTACATGCTGCTGAGCGATCTCAACTCACTCGTGCCGGAGGGTGGCTTTCCCATCGACACCTATATCTTCGCGCAATCGTTCGTCGACAAGAACCCCGCGGTCATCGCGAGTTTCGATCGCGCCATCATGAAGTCGATGAAATTCATTGAGGCCGATCCGCAGAAGGCGGTGGAGCTCGTCAGCGACAGCCTGCGCTTTCCGGTGGAGCTCAGCAAGCAGGCGATTGGGCAAGTACCGTTTAACGTCAACTGCCAGCATGATCGCGTGAGCTACAAGAATTTCGCCGATGTCATGAAGAACGTCTCGCTGATCCCGCAGGACTACAGCCCCGAGGCGTTCTTGAACAAACCGGCGAAGTGAGACAGCGGAAACAAGTGGAGTGAAACGAATGGGAATCAGGTCAGGCGCGCAATACATCCAATCGATGCGCGACCTCGATGCGGACATCTGGTTTGATGGCCGCCGCATCGCCAATGTGACGGCGGAGCCTGTCTTCCGCGCACCGATCCGTGAAATCGCGCGGCTCTACGACATGCAGTTCGATTCGGCGGTGCAGGATCGGATCACCCATATCTCGCCGGAAACGGGCGAGCGGGTATCCAATGCCTTCCTCATCCCGCACTCGCAGGACGATCTCATGGCGCATCGGCGCCTGTTTGAGGCCTGGGCGGAGGCGACCTTCGGCCTGATGGGCCGCAGCCCGGACTTTCTCAATATATCGCTGACCTCGATGCGCGCGAACGAGAGCTATTTCCGGCAATTCAGCGCGGAAGGGGCCGATAACCTGATCAGTTACTACCGCTATGTGCGCGACAACGATCTGTTTCTAACCCACGCGCTCATTGGACCTCAGGGTGATCGCAGCAAGCCGTCGCATCAGCAGGAGGACCCCTATCTCAACCTCGGCGTAGTCGAGGAGACCGGTGCCGGTTTGGTCGTGCGTGGCGCAAAGCTGCTGGCGACGCTTGCGCCGATCACCGAAGAACTGATCGTCTATCCCTTCCCGGGACTGCAGCCGGGCGACGAGCGCTACGCGCTCGCTTTTGCCATCCCGATATCGACCCCGGGGCTTCGCATCGTTTGCCGCGAGGCGATGCAGGACGGCTTGCGGCCAGTCTGGGATCACCCGTTGGCGAGCCGCTTCGAAGAGATGGATGCTGTGGTGATTTTCCACGACGTCCTTATCCCGCGCGAGCGCGTGTTCCTCTACGGCAATGTTGCCGCTGCGAACAACCTCTATCCGAAAACCGGGCTATGGCAGCATCCCTCGCACCAGACCGCCGTACGGGGCCTGGTCAAGCTATCGCTCGCCGCTGGCGTCGCCATTAAGGTCGCCAACGCGATCGGCGCCGATTCGTTCTTGCATATCCAGCATTCACTGGGCCAGGTCGTGCAGAACGTGGAAATCGTCAAATCGCTGCTCGAATGCGCCGAACGTAACGCTGTGACCACGCCTTCCGGCGAAGTGCGCCCGGAGCCGCAGGCCTTGCAGACCATCCGCGGGGTGCTGTCCGAAACCTATCCGCGCATCATCGAACTCATTCAAGTGTTCGGCGCAGGTGGATTGTTGCAATTGCCGACACAAGCCGACTTTGCGCATCCCGAGCTTACGCCCGATCTTGCGCGCTACTATCGCGGTCGTCCCGGCGTTGCGTCGGAAGAGCGCGTACGTTTGTTCAAACTGGCGTGGGACCTCTGCGGCGAGGCCTTCGGGCAGCGGTTGATCCAGTACGAACGCTATTATGCAGGCGACCCGGTGCGGCTACGCGCGATGCATTACCAAGTCTATCCGAAAGATGAGCTGCTGCGACGGGTGGACCGCGTTCTCGACGAAGCTAAGACGCTCTCCGGAGAACTGAGCAGCCCACAGCGGCGGCAGACGTTGCCGACGTCTTAGAATCCGCGCGACGGGCGCGTGAACGCTGGCAAGGCAATGAGCGCGCGCGCCATGCGCTGCGCGACCTCGCCGATCGCGTTCACGGTGCCGAGTTCGCCGTGCCGGCCACGCGCCAAATAGCCGAGGCACCAGACCCTTGTCGCGAGTTCGGCGGGCAGCGCGAGCACCTCACCATTGTCGCTGATGTCTATGCCGCGTCTTGACGCGGCGGCCGCATCGAGCCCGAGGCTTTGCAAGAGCGATGGCAGCCCGCCGGCGGGGCTTGTTGCAAAAGAGGGGTCGGGGCCGCTGGCATTGATGACGACGTCGGCCGGTATGATCCAAGTGCAGCCGTGATGCGAAACGCGCAGACCGGCCCCGGCAACCTCGAGCGCGCGTGCCTTCACGTGGACAAGGCGGCCATTTTCCAGAAGCGAGCGGACGATGCGATGCGTGGCCGGCGGCATGGGATAACGATGGATCTCCCAGTAAGACCGGACGTGGCGGCGGAAACGCGCTTGTTCATGGGCGGGCATCGCCCGCCAGAAGGTCGGAGCATTGCGGCGGATATGGTCGACCACAGGCCGCCAGTCACGGCTTGCTCCGTTCGCTGCAACTTTAGCCCAGCGGCGCACCTGCTGCATCTGCGCGCGTGCGGTGCGTGCGATCGGCTCTTCCGGCGCGGCATAGTCGGCGAGCAGCCCGGCGGCGCGATGCGGCATCAGGCCGTGACGCGATACCGTCGCAATCGGGCCGCGGTGATCGCGGTGCCAAAGCTCCGCGACGGTGTCCGCCATGGTCAGTCCGGCGCCGACGATGACGATATGCGCATCGCGTGGCAACCGCGGCTGGGCGGCAAGCTGCCAAGCGGATTGGATGACGGGGAGCGAGCCGGCAGTCGACAATGGCCTAGGCGGCGCCGTTCCGATTGCCAGCACGACCGCGTCGAACACAAGCTCGAGTGCGCCGCAGGCAAGCGTGACGCCTGGCGAGCCGGTACGCAGGGCCGTCACCGGGCGGCGAATGTGGACCAGGTCAACCGCGCCCAGCCTTGTCGCGACAGCTTCCCGCAGGAGATCGCGCATATAGGTGCCGAACCAGGCGCGCGGCACGAAATAGGCGCCATCGGCTTCGCGAAAAGTTTGCGCCGCTTGCGCTTTGTTGCGCATGACCCAGCGAAAGAAATGCTCGAGGTCTCCCGGCATCGGGCTGAGATAATTGGCGGGAACGTTGAGCAGGACGTGGTCAGGCCCGTCGGCATAGGCGGCGCCGCGGCCGAGATCCTCGCCCGGTTCGAAGATGCTGATGCGGGTGCCGGCGGGCATCGATTGCAGCAGCCAGTAGGCGCTGATCGCCCCGCTATAGCCGCCGCCGACGATGGCAATCCGCGCCATGCGCCGTCACCGCGGCGCTGCGCCGGCAGCGAACGGCGCCGGATGGTCCGGCGCCGATTTGCCAGAATGAAACATGGTATTCTTCCCGAGAACAAGAAAGCCGCACCGCGCGGTGCAGCGCAAGCTTGACGAGCGTGGTCGCGCTTGGCAAAGTTAGAAACTTCGTTTTGCATAATAAAACAGCCGCCGGTCAGGCTGTACACCCGTGCCGCTTTCATGCCTCTCGCCGCGCTCAGCCGTCCGCCGACGCTCGATGAACAGCAATTCCGCGCGGCGGCCGGCAGCTTTGCCACCGGGGTCGCAGTAATGACCACGCGCGACGTGCAAGGCGCTCCGCACGGCATCACCTGCAACTCCTTCGCCTCGCTATCGCTCGACCCGCCGCTCATCCTGTGGAGTATTCGCCGCCAAGCGCGCGCGGCAACGATCTATGCGGAGGCGGAGTTTTTCGCGGTCAACGTGCTCGCCGCCGACCAGCAGGCGCTGTCGAAGCGCTTCTCTTCGCCCCTCGACGACCGCTTCGCCGGCGTCGCCTGCGAGAAAGGCTTGCATGGCGTGCCGCTGCTGGCCGGCTGCGTCACCTGGATGGAGTGCCGGATTCATGACCGAAGGCCAGGTGGTGACCACCTCATTCTCATCGCCGCCCCCCTCCGCGTTACCTGTTTTGATCGATTGCCGTTGATTTTTTGGCGCGGCAAGTATTTTGATCGCGACGTGCTGGAGGCGGGCCGGAGCTTGGGTACGGACGCGCCGGACATGATGTTCTGGGCTTGAGTGAGGACCAGCACGGGCCGGATTTTGTTTGGCGAAAAAACTGAGGATAGGAACCACATGTCGATTCAGCTAATCTGCGCGTCGCACAGTCCCCTGATGCTGACCGACGTCGAGGAGTCGCAACAGGGCGTGCACGCTCAATTCTTCCGTGAGATGGATCAGTGCGCGGCCGCGTTGCACAAGTTCAATCCTGATCTCGTCGTGATCTTCGGCCCCGATCATTTCAACGGATTCTTCTACGAACTAATGCCGATGTTCTGCATCGGCACGGCGGCGCAGGGCTCCAGGGACTGGCATCTGGAACCGGGCCCCTTGCGCGTTCCCCGCCAACTCGCGGTCGATTGCGTGCGCTATCTGCACAGCCGCGATTTCGATGTGGCGCTATCCCACGAGATGAAGGTGGATCACGGCATCACCATTCCATTGCTCAAGCTGACGGGCGCGCTAAATCGTTATACCGTGCTGCCGGTCTTCATAAATTGCGCCGCCGATCCGCGCCCCTCGTTCAAACGCGTGCGCAATTTCGGATCTGCGATCGGCGAATTCTTCAGCGACAAAGGCCTGCGCATCACTTTTATAGGTTCGGGTGGCTTGTCACACGATCCGCCGACGCCGCGTCTGGAGCTGAGCCCGCCAGACATCGCGCAACGTCTCATCAAAAGACAAAATCCCTCGCAAGATGAGCTGGATGCGCGGGAGGCGCGGGTAGTCCGCGCGGCCCGCGACCTGCTGGTCGGCAAGGGGCCCTGCTTGCCGCCGGATGAACAGTGGGATCACGATTTTCTGAAGCGGATCGTCGATCTGCGTCTTGAGGATTTCGATGCCATGAACGACGCGCAGATCGATCGCGTTGCCGGCTTCGGTGCTCACGAAGTGCGCACCTGGGTCGCCGCGGCGGCGGCGGCTCGCGCGTTCGGCAGTCTGCAAGTCGAGCTTCGTTACTATCACCTCGTGCCGGAATGGCTCACCGGTATGGGCATTGTTGTCGGTCACGCTTGATCGAAAACGCCAACGATCGGATCTGACAGCATGCCGGAAATCGAAGCCGTGACGGGCCGCGTCGTCTCGGGCGATGTCGAAATTTTTTACCGCCAGTTTGGCCGGCCCGGCCGCACCCCGGTGCTGATCGTCCATGGCCTGTCATATTTCTCGTATGACTGGATCGAGCCTGCGCGCATGCTCGCGCTCGATCGCCAGGTGGCGGCCATGGATATGCGTGGTTTCGGAGAATCGAGTTGGAGCCTACAACGCGATTACAAACTTGAAACTTTGAGTGCGGACGTTATTGCGGTGCTCGATTCACTGGGCTGGACGAGGGCGGTTTTAATGGGCCATTCCTTCGGCGGCCGCGTCATGCTGGCGACGGCCACTTGGAGGCCAGAGCGCGCCGCGGCCTTCATCAGCGTCGACTTTGCTCCTGACCTGGCTCAGCTCGGACGCCGCCACGTGGCGGAGCGAGTTGGCCGACAGCCGGATTTCTTCAAGTCAGTCGAAGAGGCGATGGCCTATCACGGCCAGCAGAACGTGCCGTCCGATTCACGTATTCGAAGACGTTGGGAGATGTTTCTGCGGAAGACCGAAGACGGTTATGCGGTCAAGCGCGATCTCTATTATCGGGATATGTTCAAGAAGGCCCTGGAAACCGGCAAATCCGCGCCGGTGCCCGACTTCCTCTGGTCGATGATGGCGCAACTTGCAATTCCCACGTTGGTGATCCGGGCAACCGAAACCGATATGTTCGAGCCGCAGACGCTTGCGAAGGCGAAGGCGCTAAACCCGAAGTTGGTCGGGGTCGAGATCTCGGGCAGTCATGATCTTCCCGGAGACAATCCGACGGGACTGACGCAAGCCGTCAGCAAATTTCTCGCCGACGCCAATCTCTAGTTGCGCTTGCTGCACTAGGCCGCTTGTTCAGTCACCCCGATTGACCGCTAACCTTGTCGCCCGCTACTTTAATAAAACAGGGTTTTATCGTCGAGAACAAGCAATGAGCGATACGGCAAAGGACATCTCGATTGACACGAAAATCGACCGGTTGCTGAACGGCGCAATCGATCCGCATGTGCACAGCGGCCCGTCGATTGCGCCGCGTGCGCTTGATCATCTCGATCTTGTCAAGCAGGCGTCTGCGGCCGGCTTTGCGGCGGTGGTCACGAAAGATCATGACTACAGCGGCGTTGCGACCGCCGCGCTTATTTCAAAGCAGTTTACAGATCTGAAGACGAAGATCTATTCCAGCATCGTGCTGAACAACGCGGTCGGCGGATTCAATCCCTTTGCCGTGGAGCACACGGCGGCAATGGGCGGAAAAATCGTGTGGATGCCAACCTTGGCGGCCGAAAATCATCTGCGCTGGGAGAAGACGTCGAACTGGGTGCATCCGGCATCGACGCAAAAGATGCGTCCGGCTGTCGGCATTCCGGTTCTCAATGGTGGCGGAATCGTTCGCGACGAGGTGAAGGAAGTTCTCGACATCGTAGCGAAGAATGACATGGTGCTGGCGAGCGGTCATTTGCACATCAGCGAGACCTGGATCGTCTTTGAGGAAGCAAGAAAACGAGGCGTCGAGCGCCTCGTGTTGACGCATCCTGAAGATATCGTGGACGCCAGCCTGAACGACGTCAAAGGCATCGCCACGATGGGGGCGTTCGTCGAGCATTCGCTCTGCATGTTCATCGAGGGTTCCAAGTTCAAGACCTGCGAGGCGGAAGATTTGCGCCGCCACATCGAAGCGGCCGGCGTCGATCAAACCATTCTCTGCTCCGATCTCGGCCAGACCGGCACGTTGAGCCCGCTCGAGGGCTTCCGACGTGGCATCAAACTCTGCATCGACCTCGGTTACGACGACGACGAGATCCGGAAAATGGTGTCGCTGAACGCGGCGCGCGCGCTCGGCATCGAGTCTGACCTGCCGGAGCGGAATCCGGCGTGGTCGAGCTCGTAATGACTCTTGCCCATTACATGAAGTAACTCGTCTTCCCGCATGTCCACGACGCGTCCCGATCCTGCATCGTTCCGCCGACGGTTGAACGCCGGCGAACGGCTTCTTGGGACGTTCATCAAAACGCCGACGTCGCACATGTCGGAAATCATCGGTGATATCGGATACGACTTTGTCGTCATCGACGAAGAACACGCGCCGTTCGATCGTCTGGCCGTCGATGCTGCCCTGCTGGGCGCCCGCGCCTCCGCGACCGCCGGCATTGTTCGGGTTGCGCGCTCTGATGCAGCGAATATCCTGTCCGCGCTCGATGACGGCGCCGTTGGCGTTTTGGTGCCCCATGTCAACACCGCGGAAAGGGCCCGCCAAGTGGTAGCCGCAGCACGGTACCGCGGCGGCAGGCGCGGCTTTTCGAATTCACCGCGTGCGGGCCGCTACGGGGCCGTCCCGCTTCGATCTCACGTGGAGCGCGGTGATGCGCAGACCACGGTGATTGCGATGATTGAGGATCCGGAAGCTGTTCATGACATTGAAGCCATCGTCGCGGTGGAGGGCCTCGATGCACTTTTCCTCGGCCGCGCGGACCTCGCCGTTGCTTTGGGCGCCGACACGCTCGACGCGCCTGCAGTTCGCGGCGCCGTCGGGCGGATTTGCGACGTCACGCGCAAGGCGTCGATGCGCGTTTGCGCCATGGTCGGCAGCCCGGCAGAGAGCGATTGGTTCGCCAAGCTCGGCGTCACGGTGTTCATCGTTGCATCGGACCAAGCGTTTATGCGTCGCGCGGCTGCGGCTGCGCTAGAGGAGTTCAGAACTGCTTGGGCGGCCTCGTAAAGTGTCAGGCCGTACAGACAAACGGGAGGAAGATCATATGACGAAGACCGCTGTGTTGTCGCACCCGTTGGTCCATGGGACCGGCAAAGAAACGACAGAGCGTGCAGTCCGCCCGGCGAGTTATGGCCGTCTTTATGAGCAAGCGCCGCAACTCGTCGAAGACGGCGGCATAACCACTTGGTTGGTGCGAGGCGCGAACTTCGTGGTGGCCGTTTCCGATGTTCCTGCCGGCGGCGAACTCATACGTACGCACAATCCGGACGAATATATGGTGTTGCTGCCGCCCGATACAGGCGCGTCGATCAGCGCCGGCGGCGATATCATTGAGGCCGCCGGTGAATCGCTGACCATCGTTCCAGCCGGCAGCAGTGTCGTTCGTGCGAAATCAGCCGGCCGAATCGCGCAAGTGTTTTCAAACCGAGCGCAAGATCTCTGCAGCAAGGCCGGGAACGCCGCTATCTACGCCGACGGCGCGCCGGAAGTGGCGCCGCTCGTTGACTGGCCGGCACCAAAGGGGGGCTACCGGCTGCGCAATTACTATTTACCGGACTATTCCGATCCCAAACTATTCGGTCGCCTGTTTCGCTCGACAAATTTGATGATCAACATTTTCGAGCGCAAGGATGTCCGCCGCGACCCGAGCAAGATGAGCCCGCATTCGCATGACGACTTTGAACAAGCATCATTGACGCTCGAGGGAAAATTCACGCACCATCTGCGCGTGCCGTGGACGCCGAACATGGCGCTTTGGCGCGATGATGAGCACGTGACTTTTGATAGTCCATCAGTGCTCGTCATCCCGGCGAAGCTTATTCACACGACCCAGGACGTGGGCGATGGCACCACGTGGCTCATCGACATCTTCGCGCCTCCGCGCCTCGACTTTTCGCGTCAGCCGGGCCTCGTGCGCAATGCCGACGAATATCCGATGCCAGCTGAAGGCTAGCTCCAGCCGCTGAGGATTGTGACCCGAAGTCTGTTGGCTGAACGTCAATGCGACGGAGCAAAAAGGCGAGGCGAACTCACTATGCGCGGTGACGCCGCCGACGCTTGCGCGAGAATTTCAGCGGGGAGCCAGCTTTCTTTCAATATAGCCGACCGCTCCATCGAGGGTCACAAGCTTCGGATAATCGGTTTCTGGAATGTCGACACCGAGCCGGTGGTGAATCGCGGTGATGAAATTGAGAAAGTCCATCGAGTCGATGTCGATGGCCTCGCGCAAGTCGGCGGCGGGATCGACGCTCGCCAAATCGGCCTCGGGCGCAATGTTATTGAGCTCCTCCTGCAGAACTTTGCGAATATCGATGTCGCTCATAGCTTGTCTGGCTCCTGCATCAGCTTGCCGATCTCGGCGAGGAACAGCGCGCCGGCATGCCCATCCGTGACCCGGTGGTCGCCGGAGAGTGTCATGGTGACGATCGAGCGCGGTCCGATCGCGCCGTCGATCACCCAAGGCCGCGCCACCACTTTGCCCAGGCCGATTATCGCCACTTGCGGCGGGTAGATAATTCCATAAAGCGCTTCGACGCCGCGCTCACCGAGGCTCGACACCGTAATGGTGGGATCGGACAATTCCGAGCCGCGGATGCGGCCGGCGCGCGTGCGCTGGATGAGGTCACGCATGCGCGCCATCAGCTCATCGAGCGGCAATTGGTCGGCGTCGTGCAGCGCCGGGGCCGTCAACCCGCCGCCGCGAATGGCGATGGCGACGCCGATATGGACGGCCGGCGACGGTTCAAACTTATTGTCGCGATAGAAGCCGTTGAAGGCCGGATAGCGGCGCACCGCCAAGGCCACCGCCTTGATGGCGAGCGCGCCGATCAAGAGGCGGCTGTCTGGCGGCAGGCTTGCATTTTTCTCCGCCAGCCAATGCTCGCAGGCCGTCACGTCGATCTGATGCTCAAGGTAGTAATGCGGAATTTCGCGCTTCGACCGCGCCATGGCCGCGGCGATCGCCGTGCGCATTGCAGCGAGATCGAGCGTCGGCGGTTTCTTCTTTTCCGATGGTGCGGTGGGCGCGGCTGGTGCTGCGGGCACGCCGCCGCGGCGCTCGACGTCGGCATAGGTGATTGCCCCACCCGGGCCGCTGCCGCCGATGGTAGAAAGATCGATGCCGCGCTCTGCGGCGAGTTTGCGTGCGGCGGGCGAAATCGCAAATGCGGCAGCTGCGGGAGCGATAGGCGGTGCCGGCGCAGCAACAGGCGGCGGTGGGGCTGCGGTGGGTGGTGGGGGTGGTTGTGGAGCAGCTGCAGCCGGCTTGGCTTCGCCCTCTGCGCGGATAAGAGCGAGCGGGGTGCCGACCGGCACCTTGCTATTCAGATCAACGAGGATCTTCTCGATCTGGCCTGGCTGAAAGGTTTCGATCTCGATTGCGCCTTTCTGCGTGTCGACGATGGCAACGACATCGCCGCGCTTGACCCAATCGCCGGGCTTCACCAGCCATTGCACCAGCGTGCCCGCCTCCATGTCGGCGCCGAGGGAGGGCATACGGAATTCAACCATGGCGTCGTCCTACGCGCGGCCCAGAGCGGACTTTGCGGCTGCAACAATCTTGGGCGCCTGCGGAAGCGCCGCGTTCTCGAGATGCCGAGGATAGGGGATCGGCACTTCCTCGCTGCACACGCGGCCGATCGGCCCGTCGAGCGACCAGAATGCCTGCTCGACGATGCGCGTGCAGATTTCGGCGGCGAGACTGCCGCTACGCCAGCCCTCGTCGATGATGACCGCATGCCGTGTTTTGGAAACCGACGCCATGATCGTGGCATCGTCGAGTGGCCGCAGGCTACGCAGATCGATGACCTCGGCTTCGATCCCGTTAGCCGCCAGCGCCGTCGCCGCCTCGAGCGTCTTCCACAGCGAGCCGCCATAGGTGATCAGCGAAATATCGCGGCCTGGCCGGCGCACGGCCGCCTTGTCGATATTGACGGCGCCGGCATCGGCAGCGAGCTTGCCCGTCATGTTGTAGAGCATGACGTTTTCGAAAATCAGCACCGGATCTGGATCCTGTAGGGCGGTCCACAGCATGCCGCGGGCATCCTCGAGGGTGGCCGGCGCCAAGACCTTGATTCCGGGAATGTGTGCGTACCAGCCCTCGAGGCTGTGCGAGTGCTGAGCGGCGAGCTGACGGCCGGCACCGGTCGCCATGCGGATCACCAGGGGCACGCCGAACTGATTGCCCGACATATGGCGCACGGTCGCCGCGGTGTTGAGAATCTGGTCGAGCGCGAGCAGGCTGAAATTCACCGTCATGATTTCGACGATCGGCCGCATGCCGGCCATCGCCGCGCCGATACCGGCGCCGGTGAAACCGGACTCCGAGAGCGGGGTGTCGCGAATCTTTTCAGGACCAAGCTCGGCGAGCAGCCCTTTGGTCACCGCGTAGGATCCGCCATACCGGCCGACGTCCTCGCCCATCAGGAAGACGCGCTCGTCGCGCTTGATCGCGTCGCGAATGGCCTCGCGCACCGCTTCGCGGTAAGTCGTCTCGATGGTCCCAGCTTGGACTGCCTGCTGCTGCATGACTGTTTGCTTCATCGCGTCTCATTGACCGGCTGGGCCGGCGCCTTCTGCATAGGTGAAGCGGGTGAGTTGTTCGATCGGCTCCCAGGTGCCCGCTTCGGCGAAGGCCACCGCTTTGATGATTTCGGCATCGATTTCCGCTTCCATGCGCGGCACATCGTCCGGATGAAGCATGTGGTTGGCCTCGAGCCAGCCCTGGAAGCGCACGATCGGCTCCTTATGGCGCCAAACCTCGACCTCGGCCCTGTCGCGATAAAGCTGCGCGTCGAACATCGAATGCGCACGCAGCCGATACGTGCGGCATTCCAAGAAGTAGGGCTTGCGCGTCTCTCTCACCGCGTGGATCGCCCGGCGGGCAGCAGCCTCGACGGCAATCACATCCATGCCGTCCACCGCCTCGGCGATAATACGGTAGCACGCCGCCTTTTTCTGAATGTCGGTCTCCGACTGCGCGCGATCCAACGCCGTTCCCATGGCGTAGAGATTGTTTTCGCACACGAACAGCACCGGCAGGCCCCAAAGCGCCGCCAGATTCAGGCTTTCGTGAAATTCACCTTCGGCGACGGCGCCGTCGCCGAAGAAACAGGCCGTCACGACGTCATTGCCTTGCATCTTGTCGGCGAGCGCAAGGCCCACCGCCAGCGGCAGGCCGCCGCCGACAATGGCGTTGCCGCCGTAGAAGTTGGCGGCATGATCGAACAAGTGCATGGAGCCGCCGCGGCCGCGGCTGCAGCCTTCCTGCTTGCCGTACATCTCGGCCATGACGGCGGTCATCGGCACGCCCCGCACCAGCGCCTGCCCATGCTCGCGATAGGTCGTGACCAGCCGGTCGCGCTTCTCCAGCACCGGAATGATGCCGACCGCGATCGCCTCCTCGCCGTCATAAAGATGCAGGAACCCGCGGATCTTCTCCTGCGTGTAAAGCTCGGCGCATTTGTCCTCGAAGCGGCGGATGCGGATCATCTGCTTCAGCAGATCCAGCGTGTGCTCGCGCGTCAAATGCGGCTTGTCGGAGGCGACTGTCATCTCTCTTCGCTCTCAAGTGTCGAGATGTCGCCCTCGGGCAGACCGAGCTCGCGCGCCTTGAGCAGGCGGCGCATGATCTTGCCGCTGCGCGTTTTCGGCAGGTTCACGCGAAACGCGATGTCCTTCGGCGCCACCGCCGGCCCGAGCCGCTTGCGCCCATGGCCGAGCAATTCCTTGCGCAGCGCTTCGCCCGGCTCGTAGCCGTTCTTGAGCGCGACAAAAGCTTTGACCACCTCGCCGGCGTCGAGATCCGGGATGCCAATGACACCCACCTCGGCGACGGCCGGATGCTCCATCAGTGCGCTTTCCACTTCGAACGGGCCAATGCGATGGCCGGCGCTTTTGATGACGTCGTCGGCGCGGCCAACGAACCAATAATACCCCTCAGCATCGCGCATTGCGAGATCGCCGGTGAGGTACCAGCCGCCGACGAAGCACTTCTGGTAACGCGCCTCTTCGTTGAGATAGCCGCGCATCATCGACGGCCAGCCAGGGCGCAAAGCTAACTCGCCCATGGCCATGGGCTTGGTGATTTCGCGGACCCCACCGCCTTCCATGTGCTCGACGATTCCGGCCGTGATGCCCGGCAATGGGCGGCCCATCGAACCCGGTTTCACGTCCATCGAGAGGAAATTGGTGATCATGATGCCGCCGGTTTCGGTCTGCCACCAGTTGTCGTGGAACGGCTTACCGAAGGCCTCGACGCCCCACACCACGGCTTCCGGATTGAGCGGCTCGCCGACGCTCGCCATCAAGCGCAACTTTGATAGATCAAACCGCTTGGCAAAATCGGAGCCTGCCTTCATCAGCATGCGGATCGCCGTCGGCGCCGTGTACCAAACCGTGACCTTTTGATCCTGCAAAATGCGATACCAGCGTTCGGCGTCGAACTCGGCCTGGTCGATGACCATCGTCACGCCATTCGTGAGCGGCGAGATGATTCCGTAAGAAGTGCCGGTAACCCATCCGGGATCGGCGGTGCACCAGAAGATATCGTCGGGATGAAAGTCGAGCGCGAGCTTGCCGGTGACGTTATGAGCAACAACGGCTTCGTGCACGTGCACAGCGCCCTTCGGCTTGCCCGTGGTGCCGCTGGTGAAATGCAAGAGCGCCATGTCCTCTGGCATGGTCGGCACGACCTCGAACGAATCGGAGGCCTGCGCCAAAGCCGCGGCAAGGTCGATCGTATCCGACGGCAGATTGGCCGAGCACTCGGTCAAGAAGACATGTTTCAGGCTCGCGAGCTCTTGGCGCCAAGGCTCGACCTTGCGGCGATAGAACGCTTCGGTGGTGATCAGCGTCTTGGCCTCGCCGATCGTCATGCGAGCCTTGATAGGCTCAGGCCCGAAAGCCGAGAACAACGGCGAGAATACGCTTGCGTTCTTCAGCGTGCCGAGTGCAGCGATATAGAGCTCGGGCACGCGTCCGAGCAGCGAGAAGACGCGGTCGCCCTTGCGGATCTCGCGTTGCTTGAGCACGTTGGCGAAACGATTGACCGCCGCACCGAGCGCCGCATAGCTGAAATCGCGGACGACATCGTCACGGCCGATCCAGCGCAGCGCAAGCTTGTTGCCGCGACCGGCCTTCACATGGCGGTCGATCGCCTCGTAAGCGATGTTGAGGCCGCCGTCGGGAAGGCCGTCAAGCAGGGCTCGCGCCTGCGCCCAGGTGAAGGTGCGCGCGTACTCATCGTAATTCGGCAGGTTGGCGCCGGCGCCATCCTGCGGGCGCTTGCGGATTGTCTCCCATTGCTTCGGCGGAGCGGCTTCTTTCGTTGCGACGTCGGCGTTGCTCATGGGCTCGCTCCGACTTGCTGCACGGACGCGGTCGCCGCCACAGGCTTGGCGCCGTCGGCCGCGAACATCGCGTCGCACAGCCGCTGCAGCATCGGCACGCCGCGCACCTCGGCCTCAAACAGCGGCACGATGGCGCGCACGGCATCGTCGAACTCGCGCCAGATCGTCTGCATATGCTCCTGCTGCATCGCGACGCGGTTCTTGACGAACGCGGCTGCGTCCGGACCGACCGATTTCTGGTCGATCACCATGTTGACAAGGACGCCGCCGACCGGAATCCCAAAATCCTTGAACCACTGGATGAAACGGGTGATCACCGCGATGGGCAGCGCCTCCGGCAGAGTGACGAAGAAGAACGAGGTGAGTGCTGGATCGGAAAGGAGCTTGCGCGCTTGCTGCATCCGATCGCGGAACGAGACCAAATAATCCATCAGGGGATCCGCTTCCTTCTTCTTGGTGAAGGAAAGCATCTCGCGCAGGCTCCGCGCTTCTTCGCGGCTCTTCAGCATCTTGTTGACCCACAGCGAGTAGACCGACGACATACCGAGTAGCCGGCGGGCGTTGGCCGTGGGGGCAGTGTCGAAAACGTAGACGTCGTATTCGTTCTTGAACATGAGATCGATCATGTTCTCGAACATGGCCGACTCCTCGAAGGCCGGATTCATCGTCGCCGATTCGACGAAGTCGTCAGCCTTGGTGGTGATATCGGCGAACTTGAGGAACCACCTGATCTTGTCGCGGATCTCCACTTTGCTGCGCTCGATGCTTTGCTTGGTATCGATCTCGTAGGCCCAGAGATTGGGCACTTCCTCGATGGCGACGTGCTTGCCGAGCATATCGCGGCTGAACAGACCGGTCAGACTGTGCACCGGGTTGGTGGATACCAGCAGCGTGCGGCGGCCCTGGCGGGCGAGGCCAATGGCGGCCGCGCCGGCGAACACGGTTTTGCCCACGCCGCCTTTGCCGCCGAAGAAGAAGTATTTGAGCGTCGGGTGTTCGCGCAGGTAGCGACCCATCGGCATCGTGATCTCGGCCATGGCAGATTCCTTCAGGCGAACATCATGGTGGCGAGCTTTTCGATCATCGGCAGCCCGGTGACGTCGCGCTCCATCTCCGGGACCAGCGCCAACACCTTGTCGCCGAAGGCCGCGCGCAAATCGCCCATGTGCTGATCTTGCATGGCGATGCGGCGACGCAAATATTCGGGAATATTCTGGCCGAGCAACTCATGTGGGATGACCCGGTTCACAACGTAGCCGGCGATAGGCACGTTGAACTGTGCAAACATCTGCGCCGCCTTCTGCGTGTCGTTGATCACCATGGCCTCAGGAATCAGCACGAAGAAGAAAGCCGCCTTCGTCTTGTCGGTGAGGATGCCGGCCGATGTGTTGATACGGTTCTTGATGTAGAGCAGCTCATTGAGGATCTGATCCTGCTCGCTCTCCTTTTCGTGACGGAGGCGGCTCACCATCTCCTCGTATTCGCGCATTTCCTCGCGCAACTTGGTGATCTTGTTGATCCACTCGTCATAGACCTTGGCCATCGACAGGTAATAGAGCGCGTGACCGAGCGGGACGAGATCGTAGATGTAATAGTCGTAGTCGCCCTTCATCACCACGTCGACGACGGCGTCGAAGATGGCGCTCTCCTCCATCGCCGGCTCCGCGCTGGCCGCCTGGATGTAGTTCTCGATTTCGTCGGGCACCTTGGGCAGGCCATACATGTCGAGGATTTTCTTGCGGATCTCCTGCTGGTAGCCGCGGATATGGCTGTCGGCGTCGATCTCCTGGGCCCAAAGGTTCTCCATGATCTTCACGGGCCCCTTGCCGAAGATGTCACGCTTGAAGATGTCGGTGAGGGAAGCCTGCGGGTCGACCGAGAAGACCAGCACCTTCTTGCCCTGGCTCGCCAGCCAGAAGGCGGTCGCGGCGGAGAAGGTCGTCTTGCCGACGCCGCCGCCACCGCCGAACATGATGTAACGGCGCTCGGGGTGCTGCAGAAATACGTCTTTGAGTGCCACGACTGCCCCCTAGAACATGGCGTCGGCGACGTCTTTTTCGCGCAACATGCGCCGCTTCCAGGTGGCGATTTGCGGGACGACATAAGGCAGCAGCCGCAGGCTGTAATACGGAGGCAGGATCGGAATGCCGAGCAGGTCGCCCATGGTGATGAGGATGAACAGGTGCTCCATCGACGCGCGCGTGCGCAGCGCGGCGCGGCTCATGTCGTGCGCGGCCATGCCGTAGATGGTTTCCCTCAAGGCTTCCAGCCAGCTCTTCTTCGCCGCCGTTTTCTGCTCTTCGGTCATGGCCCTTCCTTCACAGTCCGTGCAAATGATGTTCGTGGTCGCTACCGAGCTCGCGCTCGCGCAGGATGTCGCGCTTCCAGTGTTCGATCTCGGGGACGACCCACGGCAACAGGCGCAGCCCATAATATGACGGCAGGATCGGCACGCCGAGCATGTCGCCGAACACCCCGATTAGGAACAGCCGTTCCATCGAATGGCGCATTTCACGCGCCTGCTGTACGAACTCATAGGTGGTCATGCCGTAGATAAATTCGCGGATCACCTGCTTCCACCCGCCGGCCGCGGGCGTGCTAGTCTTCCCGCCATGACGGAAATCATCGCCATCGTCGCGGTTGCGCTGGTTGCCTGGTTCACCGCCGGCACGATTTGGAATATCCGTCGGGGCCGCCTGCTGATGGGCTGGATGCAGGGCGGTCTGCCGAGGCTCGGCGAGCGCACCACCGTGCGCTGGCTGGGCTCGAGCGCGGTCGAAATGGTGATCCGCGACGGCAAAGCTCCGTTCACCGGCGTCACGCTGATTATCGTCTTCGAGCCGCGCGATATGCCCTGGATGTGGGCCCTCGGCCGCCTGCGTGGCCGGCGCGATATCCTCATCATCCGCGGCATCCTGCGCCAAGCTCCGGAGGCCGAGTTCGAGGCGCTCGATCCCGCCAGTTGGTCCGGCCGCGAAGCACTCGCGCGCGTGCCCAAAGAATGGTTGGTGCGCCAGCCGGCCGCGGCCGGCGACGTTGTCGTGCACTATCGTAACGCTGCGGCGTTCGTGTGCGCCGATGCGTTGTTGGCGGAGGCCCGAGGCGCCGGCATGGCCGTCAAGCGGCTGTCCCTGCGCGGCGCCGAGCCCCATTTGCAGATCCACGTCTCGCTGCCCGATGAACGGCAGCCAGCGCGCGACTTCTTCGAAGCCGTGCAGGCGATCGCTAAGCGCGCGCTGGACTGACATGTTCGGGCCTTCTTACTCCGCGGGAACCGAACGGGCTCGCGGGCCGGGCGTCGCGTGGTAGCGCACGTAAGCCTTGTACCCATCCCATCCGATGAGCAAGGCCGCGACGAACAGGAGCACGGAGACCGCGATCATCGCCCAGGCGCCATAGACCGGCAGCCCGGAAATCTTCGGGTTTGCCGCGATCGTCACGTACAGATTCCGCGCGGTGACGGCGGTCGCTGCCAGCGTGGTGACATACATGAAGATCATGGGCACGAGGGCATAGCTTGGATTGCGCTTTTCCGACTTCAGCCACACCGACACGACCAGCAGACTGAGCGCCGCCATCAATTGATTGGAGGCACCGAACATCTGCCAGAGGTAGACCCACGTGCCGGTGAGCACGAGCGCTGCCGTGAGGATCATCGCGATCAGGCTCGATACGTGCATGTTCCGCACGGCCGGCATCGCTTCGCCCACCCACTCGGTCAGTGTCACCCGCATCACACGGAACACCAGGATGGTCACGGTGAGCACGATGATCACGAACGTGCCGAAGCCAAGCGCGGTGCCGAAGGCCTCGGGGATCGCCCCGAAGGTGCCGGCGTAGATGAGCTTGCCGACGCCAAGGGCGAACCGGCCACCACCACCACCGGCACCGGCGATGGAAACCGCGGTAAGCGACAGCAAGGCCAGCATGTTCTCGCCGAACATGCCGCCGGCGCCGACCGGCAAACCGTCGGTTTCGTATTCAAGCTGCCGTGCGGTTCCGATCGAGCCGACGAGTGAATGCCAGCCGGAGATCGCGCCGCAAGCAATGGTGACGAACAGCATCGGCCAGAGCGGCTGCCAGGCGCTGCCCGCGGTTATCGTAAAGCCCAGGTCTTTGAAGGCAGGCAGCGCGAATGCACCGATCAGATTGCCCGCCAAATCCTTCGTTCCGAGCAGCGGTGCGACGATCATTCCGGCGGCACTGAGCAGCACGGTTATGAACGTGATCCAGAAGCCGATGTAGTTGACCGGCTGCGCGAACCGCCAGATCGGCAGATTGGCACCGAGGTAACTGAAGGCGAACAAGAACACCATCCAGAACAGGTAGTTCGGCAGCGTCTTCAAGATACCGGTTGCGGCGTCATAGGCGGGCGTGCTGGCACGCTTGCCGTCCGGGCCCGGCGCCGGAATGCGCGGGTCCGCCATCGTTGGATCCTGCACGGCAATGAGCGCCTGGCTGCCGGTGATGCTGTCCACCGCGTTATTGATCCACACCACGGCAGCGCCCACCGGGCCCTGCACCAGCGCGCCGGCCGGATTGCGATGTTGTCCCCACGGTCCCAGCGCCATCGCGCCGATCGTTATCGCGACCACGATGGCGGTGACGCTGGTGATGCCCATTTTCCAGCGATACATCATCTGACCGGCCAGCAGCCCCATCAGACCGAGCATGACAATGCCGAAGGGAACGTCCGGTCGCGCCGACAGGGTTGCCGCCAGAATGCCGATGAAGGCACCTGCCAGCAGCATCAGATAGAAGAAGATGAAGACGAACAGGATCGTGCGCGTGCGCGGCGCGATCAGCCGATGCGCAATCGCCGACAGGCTGTTGCCGTCGTTGCGCACCGCGACCATAATCGCTGAGTAGTCGCTCGCCCAGCCGATGAAGCTGACGCCAAGGATCAGCCAAACCAGCGAGGGCGCCCAGCCCCAGAGATTTGCAGCGGTGATCGGCCCCACGATGGGTCCGGCGGCTGCAATCGCCTTGAAGTGATAGCCGAACAGCACGTTGCGGCTGGTCGGCATGAAATCGACGCCGTCCATGTACATGCGGGCGGGCGTCGCCTTTTTTGCATCGGGCTGAATAACATTCCGGTCGACGCGTTTGGCATAGAAATTATACGCCAAATAAGTGGTGAGTACGCTAAGGATGACGATCCACAAGCTGTTCATGGCGCTGCCCTTTCCTCGACCCAGCGGCTGTGACGGCAAGGCCCGCTCAAATGGGAATATTGAGAGCTGCGGTCGGCCAGCCTTCGACCCGTGATCTGCTATCGGGCCCAACTTCATAATAATCTGGTGCCCGCGGGACGCCGTGTTGATCTGCGTCAAAGGTCAGAAATGTTCATCCGCAAACTAATGACCTCAGCTCTAAATTGCTGCGCCGCGGTGTTACGCTGGCGCATCAACATTCGATGCGATAAAGGGCGCATCCAAGCAGATTCTTGAGGGGGGCATTACGGCTCTTGCCGCTTGATCGGGATCAATTATGCCCGGTTTTGGAATTCTAAAATTATTTTATGCCCGAGAGCCTCAATAACGCGGACTCGTATGCCGAGGAGACGGATCAACGGCGTACCCGCGAGCTGATCGCCGTTGTCGCGGAACTCGTGCGCGAGCTGCATCCGCAGCGCAGCCGGTTCATCGAGATCGAGCCCTCCAGTCGGATCGAGCGTGATCTGGGCATCGACAGTCTCGGCCGCACAGAACTGATCTTGCGTATCGAAAAAGCGTTCCGCGTGCGGCTCCCGGCGCAGACAATCGGTGAAGCAGAAACGATCCATGACCTATTGCGGTCGCTCGAACAGGCCGGGCCCATCCATGCTCGAGCGGCGCTCTCAGCGGCACCAGTCGCGGTCCTGCCGTCGGTGCCACCGGCAAGCGAGGCGCGGACGCTGCTCGAGGTGCTGGAATGGCACGAGATACGCCATCCCGATCGCCTGCACCTGACGCTCCTCCAGGATGAGGCGACCGTTGTTGACAGTCTGACCTATGCCGGTCTCGCCGCGCAGGCGCGGGCGCTTGCGCGCGCCCTGGTCGCACGCGACGTGCTGCCGGGCGACCGTGTTGCTCTGATGCTGCCGACCAGCCTCGACTTTTTCGTCGCCTTCTTCGGCATTCTTTATGCCGGCGCTATTCCGGTACCGATCTATCCGCCAATGCGGCTCGCGCAACTTGAGGATCATCTCCACCGGCAGGTGGGAATCCTGCGCAACGCGGGCGCCTGCCTGCTGATCACCATGCCGGAAGCACGGCGGCTCGCTGAATTCCTGCGCGCGCAGGTGGAAACGCTGCGCGGCATCCAGAGCGTAGCCGACTTAAAGCTCACCCGGTCGACCAATGTCTTGCCTCGGCCGGCTGACGCCGCGGCGATCGCGCTGATCCAATATACCTCCGGCAGCACCGGCGACCCAAAAGGTGTCGTGCTCGGTCACGCCAACCTGCTTGCCAACATCCGAGCCATGGGCAGCATGATGGAAGCAAGCTCAGCCGATGTTTTTGTCAGTTGGTTGCCGCTTTACCACGACATGGGACTGATCGGCGCCTGGCTTGGCTGCATGCATTTTGCCGCGCCGCTTTACGTGATGTCGCCGTTGAGCTTCCTCGTGCGTCCGGAAACCTGGCTGTGGGCCATGCGCCGGTTTCGCGCAACCTTTTCCGCCTCTCCCAATTTTGGATTTGAATTGTGCATCAACAAGGTTGCGGAAGCCGATCTTGAGGGATTGGATCTTTCGTCCCTGCGCATGGTCGCGAACGGCGCCGAGCCGGTCAGCCCGCAGACCGTGCGCAGGTTCATCGAGCGCTTCAGCCGTTATGGTTTTCCTGCCGCCGCCATGGCCCCGGTCTACGGTCTCGCCGAGTGCTCGGTGGGACTGGCGTTTCCGCCGCTTGGCCGTGGCCTGCTTACCGACCGCGTCAACCGCGACAAGCTAACTGCCCTGGGCGTCGCCGAACCGGCGAGGCCGAATGATCCGAAGCCGCTGGAGATCGTCGCTTGCGGTCAGCCGCTGCCTGGCCATGAGATTCGCATTGTCGATGAAGGCGGATTCGAGCTCGGCGATCGCCGCGAAGGCCGCCTTGAATTCCGTGGCCCCTCGGCAACGCGCGGCTATTTCAACAACGAGGTCAAGACCCGCGAACTCTTCCATGGGGAATGGCTCGACAGCGGCGACCGCGCCTACATGACCGGTGGCGACGTTTACGTCACGGGCCGCATCAAGGACATCATCATCCGCGCCGGCCGCCACCTTTATCCGCAGGAAATCGAGGAGGCGGTGGCAGAGCTTGCGGGAATTCGCAAAGGCGGCGTCGCGGTCTTTAGCGTCGGTGACGAGCGCTCCGGCACCGAGCGCGTGATCGTTCTCGCCGAAACCCGGGAGCCCGATCCCGCCGCGCGTGCGCGACTTCAGGCCCGCGTCCACGAGGTCGTCACGGACATCGCAGGCACCCCGCCGGACGAAGTCGTGCTTGCGCCGCCGCGTACTGTCCCAAAGACTTCGAGCGGAAAGATTCGCCGGAGCGCCGCCAAAGAGCTTTACAGCACCGGGACCATTGCCCCGTCGGGGCGGGCGCTTTGGCTGCAGCTGTTGCGGTTGTCGTTGGAAAGCGTCGGTCCGCGATTCAAGAGACTGGCGTTGCTCGCCGGCGACGCCCTCTACGCGATCTGGTGGTGGACGATCATGGGAACGGCTGTCGCGCTCGGCTGGCTTGCAGCCGTACTGCTGCCGCGGCTCGATTGGCGCTGGCGGGCAGTACGCGCGATCGCCCGCTGCAGTCTGAAGGCCATCGGCGCCCGAGTGTCCGTGGTCGGCCTCGACCGCATCCCTCGCGGCAATGCCATGCTGGTCTTCAATCATGCGAGCTATGCGGACGTCGTTATTCTGGCCGCGTTTCTGCCGGGCGAACCGTTGTATGTGGCTAAACGAGAATTGGCGGGACAGTTTTTTGCCGGGCTGTTGTTGCGCCGGCTGGGCGCGCTCTTTGTCGAGCGCTATGACCTTGCCGGCAGATTAGCCGATACCGAGGCGGTCCTTGTCGGTACCCGGCAAGGCCGCAACATCGTTTTCTTTCCAGAAGGCACGTTCACGCGCCGGCCGGGACTGTCGGAATTCTACCTCGGCGCTTTCAAGGTGGCCGCCGAGGCCGGCCTGCCGGTCTATCCCGGAATCGTCTGCGGCACGCGAACGATGCTGCGCAGTGACCAATGGTTTCCGCGCTGGGCGCCGTTGAGCCTCCGGGTTGAGGAACCAATCCGGCCGTCAGGAATAGATTTTACTTCGCTCGTCCGCTTGCGGGATGCGGCCCGCCAAGTTGTATTGGCGCATTGCGGTGAGCCGGATATCAGCGAGCTCGTCAGGCCACCATCCTTGCCTGGCACTTGAACGGCGGCGACGCATGAATGAGTTTGCCAATGAGATTTCCAGGCACGTGTGGCGGACCAAGTACCGGTTTGCCGGTCGTGGTGTGAGCGAGCGCGGCATCGCCGATACATGGTGCCGTATCGCGCACGCTCTGGCTGCAGTCGAGCCGAAGAATGCTGAACTCTGGGAAGAGCGTTTTTTCGACGTCCTGAGGGATTTCAAGTTTCTGCCGGGCGGCCGCATCCAAGCCGGCGCCGGAACAGCGCGCCACGTCACGTTATTCAATTGCTTCGTCATGGGAGCCGTCGAAGATTCGATCGCCGGCATTTTCCGCGCGCTGGAAGAGGGCGCGGTGACCATGCAGCAGGGCGGCGGCATCGGCATCGATTTCTCGACGCTGCGCCCGCGCGGCATGCAGGCGAAAGCCGCCGGCGGCATCGCCTCCGGCCCGGTTTCATTCATGCAGGTTTGGGACGCAATGTGCGGGACCATCCTGTCTACCGGCGCGCGTCGCGGGGCCATGATGGCGACGTTGCGCTGTGATCATCCGGACATCGAGGAGTTCATCACAGCCAAGCAGCAACCCGGCCAACTGCGTCGCTTCAACTTGTCGGTGCAGGTGACAGATGCCTTCATGGCGGCAGTGCGCGCCGACGCCGATTGGCCGTTTGTGTTTCTGGCCGCAGCCTTCGACAAGAATGGCGAGACAGTCGCCCGCGAATGGCCCGGCTTGGCCGGGCCCGTTCCCTGCCGCGTCGTGCGCAGGACGAGCGCTCGTCAGTTATGGGATATGATCCTGCGTAGCGCCTACGATTATGCCGAGCCAGGCGTGCTGTTTGTGGACCGCATTAATCGGCTCAATAATCTCTGGTATTGCGAGCACATCAGCGCCACTAATCCCTGCGGAGAGATTCCGCTGCCGCCCTACGGTGCGTGCGACCTCGGCTCGCTCAACCTGACCCGCTTCGTGCAGTCGCCGTTCACGGCGCAGGCGCAGGTCGATAAAAAAAGTTTGGACGGGGCCGCCCGTGTCGCGGTGCGCTTGCTCGATAACGTCGTCGACGCGTCGCGCTTTCCGCTGCCCCGACAGGCGGAAAGCGCGCGCGGCACACGCCGCATCGGCCTCGGCATCACTGGACTCGCGGACACGCTGGTCATGCTGGGGCTGCGCTACGGTAGCGAGCAATCGCTCGTCGTTGCGACCGACGTCATGCGATTGATTTGCCATGCAGCCTATCGCGCCTCGACAGAAATCGCCAAAAACAAGGGAAATTTTCCCTATTTCGAGCGGGATGAATATCTGCAAGGGCCTTTTATCAGAGGCCTGCCCGACGACGTTCAAGAGGCGATCGCCGCGCACGGCATCCGCAATAGCCATCTGCTCGCGATCGCGCCCACCGGCACGATCAGCCTGCTCGCGGGCAACATTTCGAGCGGGCTGGAACCGATTTTTGCCGCATCCTACAAGCGCAAAGTGCTGACCGAGGACGGCACGGCGAAAGAATTTCTGCTGACCGACCGTGCGCTTGAGCTCTGGCGCGAAGGACGGGCGGCGGGTGGTGGAACGCCGGACGGCTTCGTCACCTCGCCGGAACTGCCGGTTACCGCGCATCTCGACATGCAGGCCGCATTGCAGCCCTACGTCGACAATTCGATTTCCAAGACCATCAATGTCCGGCAAGACTATCCGTTCGACGATTTCAAGCGCATTTTCGACTTGGCCTATGACAAGGGTCTGAAGGGATGCACCACGTTCAGACCCAACCCGGTGACGGGCGCGATTCTGAGCGAGGAAGCCGGCGGCGCCGACGCGCCGCACTGCTGCGTGCTCGAACGCGAGGCGGACTAACCGAATGGATGTCGTGCGCCTCTTCTTGTGCGGCGATGTGATGACTGGGCGCGGCCTTGATCAGGTATTGCCCCATCCCTGCGACCCGATGCTGCATGAGGGTTACGTGCAATCGGCTTTGGATTACGTGCGCCTCGCCGAAACCCGTAGCGAGCCGATCCCGCGGCCGGTCGATCCAGCCTACATATGGGGTGTTGCGTTGGACGAATGGCGACGCCGGGCGCCGGATGCGCGCATAATTAACCTCGAAACCAGCATCACGCGCAGCGAAGACTTTGTCGATAAGGGCATCAATTACCGGATGAGCCCGGAGAATGCCGCTTGTTTGCGGGCTGCGGCGATCGACTGTTGCGTGCTCGCCAACAATCACGTGCTCGATTGGGGTAAGGAGGGCCTATGCGATACATTGAGTACATTGCGAAAGCTCGGCATCGAGACTGCCGGTGCCGGCCGCGATGCGGCCGAAGCCGCCGCGCCGGCAGCGTTGCCGGTGGCGGGCCCGGGCCGGGTTTTGGTGTTTTCCTTTGCGCTGGCCTCGAGCGGCACACCGCGTGGTTGGGCGGCCAAATCCGAGCGCGCTGGTGTGAATTGTCTCAACGATTTATCCGAGGCAAGCGCCGGTTATGTCTGCGATCAGGTCATGCGCAAGCGACAAGCCGACGACATCGTCGTCGTGTCGCTGCATTGGGGGCCCAACTGGGGCTATGACATCGAGGACGAGCAAAGACGCTTTGCGCAAGCGCTAATCGATCGCGCCGGCGTTTCCATCATCCATGGCCATTCGTCGCACCACGCCAAAGCAATCGAGGTTTATTGCAATAAACTCATCCTTTACGGCTGCGGCGATTTTCTGAACGATTATGAAGGCATCGGAGGGAATGCCGAATACCGAGGCGATTTAGCCTTGATGTATTTCGCCGATATCAAGACGAGGGGCGGCGATCTGGTCGCGCTCCATGTCGTGCCTTTACAGATCCACCAATTTCGCCTGATCCGGCCTTGTGTGGAAGATGTCGATTGGATGCAGCGAAGGCTCGAGCGCGAAAGCCGTAGATTCGGAACGACTGTGATGGCAAGCGGGCGATCGGCCCTCAAAGTCAAGCGAACGGCGGATTCCTCAGCTTCTGCCACGTCAGATCAATCGCGCAGCAGGCGGGAGCGGCCTTGAGCCAGATCAATGATCGCCGCCACACTCGGAGTGAAATCCCGCCCGGAAAGTTTGCGTGATGAATCAGACTAAAGCCGCAGCGTCCGCGACGGCAAGGTGGGAGCATTTTCCGCACGCTGCGGATGTTGGGCTCCGCGGCTTTGGCGCAACCGCTGCCGAGGCGTTCGAGCAAGCGGGATTGGCATTGACTGCAGTGGTTACCCACGCCGAGGTCTTGCCGAAGGTGCAAGTCGAGGTGAGCTGCGAAGCGCCTGACCTCGAGTTGCTGTTCGTCGAATGGCTCAATGCGGTGATCTACGAAATGGCGCTGCGCAACATGTTGTTCGCGAAATTTTCAGTGCGCATTGATGGCAATCGCCTGGAGGGAACACTGTGGGGCGAGCCGGTTGACGTCGCGCGTCATCAACCTGCCTGCGAACCAAAGGGCGCGACATATACTGCGTTGAAGGTCGCTGCCGACAGTAACGGCGCCTGGTCGGCCGCCTGCATCGTTGATGTGTGATGGAGGGACGACATGGATCCTGCACGTTTCACCCGCGTCGATGAGACAACGTGGCGAGTCGAGCCATATGGCGGCATGCACGTGCCGGCCATCATCTACGCCGATGAGAACCTCATCCGCGATATGGACGACAAGGTCTACGAGCAGACAGTGAATGTCGCCTCGCTGCCCGGGATCGTGAAGGCGTCTTACGCGATGCCCGACGCACATTGGGGCTACGGGTTTGCCATCGGCGGGGTTGCCGCCTTCGACGCCAACGAGGGCGGCGTGGTGTCGGCCGGCGGCGTCGGCTTCGACATTTCCTGCGGCGTGCGCACCATGCTTACCGGGCTGAAGGTCGAAGACATTCGGTCGGTGCAAAAGGAGCTCGCCGACTCGCTGTACCGCCAGATCCCGGCCGGCGTCGGCTCGACCGGCGCCATTACGCTCGATGCCGCGGAGATGGAGGCTATGCTATTGGGCGGCGCGCAGTGGGCAGTGGAGCGCGGCTGGGGGGAGGCGCGCGATCTTGAGCGCATCGAGGAGGGCGGCCGCATGGCCGGCGCCGAGCCCGCACAAGTGTCGGACCGGGCCAAAAAACGCCAGCACAAGGAGATGGGCACGCTCGGCTCCGGTAATCATTATCTCGAAGTGCAGGCGGTGGTGGAAATCTTCGATACGAAGGTCGCCGAGGCTTTCCGGCTGCAAAAAGGCGATGTCGCCGTCACTATTCACTGTGGCTCGCGCGGGCTCGGCCATCAGATCGGTACTGAGTTTCTCAAAGACATGGTGGTGGCAGCGCAGACGTTCGGCATAGCGCTGCCCGATCGCGAGCTCGCCTGCGCGCCGGTCTGCTCGGAAGTCGGGCGGCGCTATCTCGGCGCGATGCGCGCGGCGATCAACTGCGCGCTCGCCAACCGCGAAATCCTCGGTCATTGTTCGCGCCGGGTGTTCGGGCACTACTTCCCCGACCACCCGTTGGACCTGCTATTCGACGTCTCGCACAACACCTGCAAGGTTGAGCCGCACGTCGTGGACGGCAAGCGCCGCGAATTGTTCGTGCATCGTAAGGGCGCGACGCGCGCTTTCGGGCCCGGCCACGAAAGCCTGCCGGTTGCGTTACGCGACGTCGGCCAGCCGGTGCTAATCGGCGGCAGCATGGGCACCGGCTCCTATATTCTGGTCGGCGAGGCGACGGGCGAGCAGAAGGCGTTTTCCTCCGCCTGCCACGGCGCCGGTCGCGCGATGTCGCGCCATGCCGCGTTCAGGCAATATAGCGGGCGCAAGATCCAGGACGATCTCGCCGCCCAAGGCATCTTCATCCGCAGTCCGTCGACGCGCGGCATCGCCGAGGAAGCGCCTCTGGCATATAAAGATGTCGGCGCGGTCGTGCTGGCGGCCGAGCGCGCCGGCCTAGCACGTCGCGTAGCGCGGATGGCGCCGCTGATCTGCATCAAGGGATGAAAGTTGGTCTTGGAATTCTCTGACCGGGTGTCATCCAGAAGACGAGCCGACCTTTCCCAAATGGGTTTCGATGAGCTTGTAGAGCTCGCGTTCGGCGTTGGTGACTGAGCGTTCTTTATGTCGCAGCGCGAAAAACTGTCGTTTCGGCAATGCAAAGTTGAGCGCAACAAGCGAACCGGAGTCGAGCGAAGCCCCGACGACGAGCCTCGACAGGATCGCCGCGCCGGCGCCATCTTCGACGGCGGCGCGAACGGCTTCGTTCGAAGGCAGTTCAAGGACGATGTCGACGTCCGACATGCGTAATCCGGCCTTCGAAATCGCCTGCTCGAACAGCATACGCGTTGCGGATCCGTGTTCGCGCGTCACCCAGCGCATGGACTTAAGGTCAAGGGCGGACACGGGCTGCCGCTTACGTCGTGGCTGGGCCGCATTGACCACGAGCACCATTTCATCATCGCCGACAGACCTGACAGACAATACCGGATTGTCGACCGCCCCCTCGACGAAACCGACATCGACGATGCCGTCGACGACCGCGGCCGCCACTGTCTCGGTGTTCGCGATGGTAAGGCCAAGCGTAATGCCGGGGTAGCTTGCGCGATAGCGGTGCATCAGCGCCGGCAACCAGTAATTGCCTACGGTCTGGCTGGCGGCGAGCGCCAGCGAGCCCCGCTTGAGGCCGGCGAGCTCGGCGAGAACGGTTTCAGCTGCCGAGGCGCGCGCAAGAACCGCGCGAGCCTCGATTAAAAACAAGCGGCCCGCCTGGGTCAGCTCGATGCGCCGGCCAATACGATTGAACAGCTTGGTTGCATAACGCGTTTCGAGCGCGTGGATCGCCGCGCTGGTTGCCGATTGGGTCAGGTTGAGTTCGGCGGCCGCGTGCGTCACATGCTCGCGTTCGGCGACGGCAACGAAGACTCGCAGCTGGTCCAGGGTCATTGGCCGTTCGCTAATCGCTCTGATCGGCAGCAGACTGAACCCGGTGATGGACAAAAGGCAATAGGCGCCCCGGCCGCTGCTCTCGATACCTGTCGCCACCAGATTAGCTTGCCGGTCATGCACAGATGCGATAATCCACCAATACCGGTTTGCATCGCCAAGACCCAGGCGTGGATTCACGACGGCGGCCCGTGCGACGAATCAAACAACCGGGCCGACAACTTGACAATCCAAGCTTTCGCAGACCGGATCGAACGCCTTGGCAATCTACTTACCGATCGCTGAACTTCCCATCAGCATCTTTCTGCTGCTGGCCTTGGGGCTGGCGGTTGGCTTTGTATCCGGCATGTTTGGCGTGGGCGGCGGCTTTCTGATGACGCCGCTGTTGATCTTTCTCGGCATTTCCCCGGGCGTCGCCGTCGCTAGCGTGACGACCCACATGACGGCCTCGTCATTCTCCGGAGCCCTCAGTTACTGGCGGCGGCGTGCGGTCGATGTCCAGATGGCGACGGCGCTTTTGGTCGGCGGGTTGCTCGGCACGTGGAGCGGCATCTGGATCTTCACGACGCTGCGCGCGATTGGGCAGCTCGATCTGATGATTTCGTTCTCCTATCTGATCCTGTTGACGGCAGTCGGCAGCCTCATGGTCATGGAGAGCGTGCGCAGCATGCTGCGTCAGCGCCAGAACAAGCCGAGCCTGATGCGCCGCTCCGGCACGCACACCTGGGTTCACGGTCTTCCGCTCAAATTTCGTTTCCGGCGCTCGAAAATCTACGTCTCGCTTATTCCGGTCTTCGGTATTGGCTATTCGATCGCCGTTCTCGGCGTCATCATGGGCATCGGCGGAGGATTTTTGTTGGTGCCGATGCTGATCTATTTTCTCCGCGCCCCGACCGCGACAGTGATCGGAACCTCGGCCGTGCTGACGACAGCAACCATGGCCTTGGCGACGGTGATGCACGCGGTGACGAGCCACCTGGTCGACGCGGTCCTCGCCCTCGTTCTCATGGTCGGCGGGGTAATTGGCGCGCAATTCGGCGCCCAGACCGCGCAAAACCTCGCGCCGGAAAGGCTGCGCTTTTTACTGGGATTTCTTATCCTCGCCGTCGGTTTCCGATTTGGCTACGAGCTGATCAGCGCTCCCGAGCATCTCTACACAATTCGCGTCCTGGGGGCCGAGCCGTGAGCACGCTAATGCGCGTGATAGGTCCCTTGGCGCTGCTGGGCCTGCTGTGCTCTCCGGCGGGGGCCGAGCGGCTGATCACGACGATCGCACCGAGCACGGTTTCGATCAGCGTGAATTATGCCGGCGGCCGCATCGTCGTCTTTGGCGCCATCGCCGACGGCAAAACGCCCGCCCGCAGCTACGATGCCGTCGTCACGGTTACCGGCCCGCGGCAGGAATTGATCGTGCGCCGCAAGGAACGTGTGTTCGGTATCTGGGTCAACCGGAGCAGTCAGACATTTGCCGAAGTGCCTTCCTTTCTTGCCGTTTCGGCCAGTCGTCCATTGGATACCATCGCTAGTCCGGATGTGTTGCGCGACGAGCACATCGGGCTAAAGCACGGCGTCTTCCCCGACCGGCCCGTCAATGAAGATGATCCTTTTCAGACCAATCTGATCCAAGCCAGGCTTGACGAAGGTCTCTACAAGGAACAGACGCGTGGCGTGATTTTCGTCAGCCCCACGGTCTTGCGCGCGGAGATACCGCTGCCGAAGAGTGCTCTGACCGGAACCTATCGCGTGGACGTGAAAATATTTGCGGATGGCGCATCCGTCGCGCAGGCCTCATCCAGCTTCCAGGTTGAGAAGATTGGTCTTGCCCAATTTGTCGTTAGATCGTCGCTCGACCACAGCTTGATTTACGGCCTCGCCGCCATGGGCATGGCCCTGCTGACGGGGTGGATCGCATCGATTGCGTTCCGCCGCGGCTGATTGCCCTGCCGCAGCCGTGAAATGCTCACGCCTCAGGCATGAATGGCAAGTTTCACAAGCACCAGCGCGAAAAGTGAAATGAAAATCCAAGCTGCCGCGGCCAACAGCAGTGGCTTCATGCCTTCAGCCTTGAGCTTGCGGAAATCTGTCTCCATCCCCATGGCTGCCAGGGCCATCGAAAGTAGGAAGGTCGTGACTAGCGTGACCCATGCCTTGGGGACGGGCGGAATGGTGATGATGCTGTTGACGATCACCATTGCGACAAATCCAAGCACGAACCAAGGCATTGGCGGCGCGGTGCGTGAGGAATTTTCCGCCGCATGTGCGGCACGGCGTACCGCGACAATGCCTAACGTGATGACAACCGGCGCCAGCATCATGACGCGGGTAAGCTTGGCCACGGTGCCGATCTCGCCGGCGCGAGCGCCATCCTGGAAGGCGGCAGCGACGACCTGCGCGATTTCGTGAATAGAGGCGCCGCTCCACAAACCGAAAGCGGTCGGGGAGAGATCGAGCAGCCCCGGCAGGGCGGGGTAGAGCAGCATCGAGATCGAGCCGAAAACGGTAACGCAGGCTACCGCGTAGGCCACGTCCTCGTCGCTGCCGCCAGTCACGGTATTGGTCGCGATCACGGCTGAGGCGCCGCAGATCGAGGTGCCCGCGCCGATCAGCTCGGCAAGTTTTTTGTCAACGCCCATCAGGCGGCCGAGCCATTTGGTGAACCAGAGAGTTGCAAATAGCGTGGCTGCGATGATTCCAACGCCGGCAAGGCCGACCTCTGTGACCTGTGATGCCATCAACTGCAGCCCAAGCAGAATGATGCCCAAGCGCAGAATCCGCTTCAAACTGACGGCTACGCCAGGCTTCGCCCAAGCGGGGGTACCGACGGCATTATGAAGAGCCATGCCGATCAGCGTCGCGAGGATCATTGGGCTGAAGATTGCGACGCCCGGGATGCCCCGCAGCGCGAACGCGAATCCCGCCACGCCAGCGGTAAGCATGAGCCCCGGAACGGCTGCGGCTACATGCCCGCGAGCCTGTCCGGCTGGTTGTGAAATAGCTGTCGTGGCGGCGGTTTCGCTCATACTGAGGCCTCGTATCGGCCTCAATATGTTGCGCTGCAGCTAACAAATCCAATTTATTGTTTTTGTATCTTTGATTAAAAAAAACGATGATGTTGATAGGTGAAGAGCGCGATCCATTTGGATCGCGCTCTTTGAAGTCCCCGAACAACGAGCGGGGGCCTGGTCAGGCATGGACGAAAATGCGGCTAATGGCGACCAACACCACCAACAGGACGATGCCGAGGCCGAGGCTCCATGAGATCAGCTTCTTCTCGATCGGCAGCAGCGGCTCCGCATGCATCTTGCGCATTTCATCGGCGAGTTTCGGTTGCTGTTGTTGCATCGTATCCTCCCATTAGCCCGTGACGAGCGGTGGCTTCACGCCGGCATAGAAGAGCAGGGAAATCACCAGCCCCACCCAGATGACAAAGCCGAACAGCGTCAGCAGATAGACGCCGGCCAGGCGGCCGATGCCCTCCTCCCAGAGCTTGCGGAAGTTGCTCATGACGCCGATGGTGAAGAAGGTCAGCACGAAGAAAATGCCGCGGAAGACATTGGCTTCGTTCATCGCCGCCTTGACCGCCGCCACTGTCGGCGCGGAGGCCGTGAGTGCGACCAGCAGGATGATGATGAAGGTGAGCACATAGCCGATGACGAATTTCGGGAAGCGGTCCCAAATCTCTCTGACCTTTACCGTATCGCCCGCGCGCACCTCGATATGCTTGGTCCAGACCCAGGCCAGCACAAAGGCCCACACGCCGATGAAGATATCGATGAACACCTTCACAGTCGCCGCCGTTCCCAGGATCCAGCCGGGCTGATACTTGATGCCGGCTGCGGCGTTCTTGGCGAGGATGAGTGCCTCGGTAATGCTGCCGCTCGCTACCGCCGCGCCGTCGGTCTTGACCGACAGCGCCATCCATGCGCCTGCCGCTATCGGCTGCTGATCGAGAAAAGCGCCGGCGATGGCCGGCAGAATGAGCAGCTCGACCACGGCAAAGATCACCACGAGCGACGACACCATGACGGCGACCGTCGGTCTTGCGCGGATCGCGGCGCCAGTCGCGATGGCCGCCGATACGCCGCAGACGGAAATTCCAGATGCTAGCGGTGCCGCCCATTCACGGCTAAAGCCGAACCAGACGCGGGCCACGTAATAGACGACAGACCAGAAGATCAAATAGGCGACGATGATCGCGGCGAGGCCAAGGAACATCAACGACGTCGCCAAGCCGAGCTTCTCCGCCGATACGATGCCGAGGAAGCCGCCAAGAATGACGATAGCGATTTTGACGTAGAGCTCCGGTTTCACCGCCTCCTGCATCCACGCGGCAAAGCCGGGCAGGAAGTTGCCGACGATCAGTCCGACGACGAGCGCGACCACGAAGCCGCCCTCGGGCGTCAGCCGCAGCGACCAGCTGATGCCGGCCTTCTCCATCGCCGCCGGCGTGTTGAGCGCCATATGGGCCCAGCTGCCGAAGATCCAGCAGGCATAGGCGAGCAAGAAGACCACAGTGAACCTGGGAATGAATCGTCCTGCTGGAATGCCCATTGCGGCGGCACCCGCCGTCATCAGCACCAGCATGCCGACATAGGTGGCGATGAGCGAGCCGACACCGCCGAGCCCGGCATAGGCTTTCGACACAGGCGCCAGCGCCGTGCCGAGGTCCATCCACACATTGGTCGTTACAACCCAGCCGAGAACGTCCATGTTCGCGACCAGGCCGAGCGACAGAATAAAAACGACAAGTCCGATGATTAGAGACAGCCAGTCTTCGGTGAGACCTTTCCCATTCATTGCCCATCCCCTTGAGTTGTTGATTGGCACGCTAAAAGACGTGCGCAGCGCGCTTTTTTGTAGTGTGACGCCTCCCATCAGCCGCTTGCCATTGAAAACTTCGCAGGCACCGGAAGCGCGGCAAGCGACAATATTTTGCTACGGCAAAGCGGTTGGCAAATGATTTCTTATTGTGCGGTGCAATCAGAAGAAGATAATTTTAAGTCCCGCAAACGGCCCTATCGTCGATATCGCCGCCGGATCAGCGCTGCCGCACTGCAACCACGACGTCGCGGAGAACATTGATTTCATCCTCCGATTCTCGCAGGCGAAGCGCGAGCGTGTCACGGATCGACAGCATGCCGACGACTCGCCCAGCCTCGACGACCGGCAGATGGCGAAAATGATTCCGTCGCATCAAATCCTGCGCGGCTTGCATGGTGTCGTCCGCTCCACAACTGATCACCCGCGTGGTCATGACGTCGCGCACCTGCATGTCGCGTAGGTTGCTCGCCTGCGTCGCGAAAGTGCGCACAAGGTCGCGCTCGGAAAGAATACCGACGATGCGCGTCGCCATCTGACAAACCGGCATCGCGCCAATGCGGTGTTCATGCAGGAGCTTTGCGGCGGCTTCCAAAGTCGCGTCCGGAGGACAGGTGACCAACCGCTGCTGCGAACCCTTGAGAAATTCACCGATCTTCATGATCTCCTCCTCCTGATCTCATTCCTTCAATCCGGCCGGTGCGCGTCCTCAACATCCAGAGTGCCAGAGGATTTCAGTCTATGACGCATTGCGCTTGTGCGCCAGCTTTGCGAGCGCCAGCAACTCTACGGCGCGACTTCAAATAAAATTCGTCGAACGAAACGTTCGATTACATGAATGACATTTTCGATTGCCGCTGAATTGTTTTGCTTTGCTCGCGAATGTCCAGTCGGCTATGGTGCCGCTCAAAATTGGGCCAATCGAGGAAACGTCAGGCAATGTTTACCAGCAATCCATTCGCCGAACTTTCGGCGACTGTATCACCTATCATGATGCAGATTTATGTCGTCGTGATGGCGCTCCTCGTCGTGAGCGGCACGCTGTTCGACGTCGTGCATAAGGGAAGCGCCAAGTACTTCTTCGAAAACTGGCGGACATCCAAGAAGAAGGCAAAGCAACCGGTCGGCGCGGGAAAAAGCATAGGAATTGCTGTGCAGACGGCAGTGGTCGATGTCCTGGCCTCGGGCGAATTCTGCAACACGCGGCGGCGTCTCGCCCATGTCCTGGGCATGTATGGCTTTGTGATCTACGTCGTCACCACCGCAATCATGGTCTTCGCTTATCCGACGCCGTCGACGCCGACACCCGATGCGCTCGCGACGTTGTGGTACATCGGCGCGCTGATGGTCTGCCTCGGCGGCTACTGGTTCTGGTTCTTCATCCGCGTCGACGTCGCTGCGGAAGGCTCCTCGCCGTTCCGCCTCATGCGCGCCGACCTGTTCATCGTCACGCTGGTGCTGGGCACGACCTTCGGCCTGATCTGGGCCTGGCTGCAGGCGGCGGGCTACACCGCCTGGGCTTGGATATTTCTCGGCCTTTACCTGATCGACACCACGGTGCTGTTCGCGTCGATCCCGTGGTCGAAGTTCTCGCACATGTTCTTCAAGCCGGCGGCAGCGTTCGAGAAAAGAGTGTCCAAGGCCAATGGCTCGGCGCAGAACCTGCCGACGCTGACCCGCGACGATCCCGAACAGCAGAAAAGGCACTCCATGGAGCTGCTGCGAAACGCTCCGATGCACATGGGCCTTGGCATCAAGCGCGAAGCGTCCCGCCACTATTAAAAAGCAGCCCGCGAGTTCTATCGGAACAGATAAGGAGCCGGACTTATGCCTACCTTCGTCTATATGACAAGGTGCGACGGATGCGGACACTGCGTCGACATCTGTCCCTCGGACATCATGCACATCGATAAGACGTACCGTCGGGCTTACAACATCGAGCCTAACATGTGCTGGGAGTGCTATTCCTGCGTCAAGGCTTGTCCGCAGAACGCGATCGACGTGCGCGGCTATGCCGACTTCGCCCCGCTCGGTCACAGCGTCCGCGTGCTCCGCGACGAAGAGAAAGGCACGATCGCCTGGAAGATCAAATACCGCAACGGCACGGAAAAGAACTTCCTGTCGCCGATCACGACGAAGCCTTGGGGGACTGCAATCCCGAAGCTCGCCGACGTTCCCGGGCCCAGCAAAGAAATGCGCGACAGCCAGCTGCTGTACAACGAGCCGAAATATATCCGGCTGGATGATGGCGGTTTGCATACGCTTCAGTCCGCCGGTCTCAAGCTGAAGAAAGGCGTGTATTACTGATGGCTTACAAAACGATCGTCGAAGACGGCATCGACATTCTGGTTGTCGGTGCGGGCCTTGGCGGCACCGGTGCCGCCTGGGAGGCCAGGTTTTGGGGTCAGAACAAGAAGATCGTTATTGCCGAGAAAGCGAATATCGATCGCTCCGGCGCGGTCGCCCAGGGTCTGTACGCCATCAACTGCTACATGGGCACTCGGTGGGGTGAAAATAAACCGGAGGACCATGTCCGCTACGCCCGTATCGATCTGATGGGACTGGTGCGCGAAGACCTGCTGTTCGATATGGCCCGTCACGTCGACTCCACGGTGCACCAGTTCGAAGAGTGGGGCCTGCCCATCATGAAGGACCCGAAGACCGGACGTTATCTGCGCGAGGGGCGCTGGCAGATCATGATTCACGGCGAGTCCTATAAGCCCATCGTGGCCGAGGCCGCCAAAAAATCCGCGGACAAGGTGTTCAATCGGATTTGCGTCACCCATCTACTGATGGACGACAGCAAGGAGAACCGGGTTGCCGGTGCCGTCGGCTTCAACGTGCGCACAGGCAATTATCACGTCTTCAAGTCGAAAACCGTGATCTGCGGCGCGGGCGGGGCTTCCAATATCTTCAAGCCGCGTTCGGTGGGCGAAGGCTCGGGCCGCACTTGGTATGCGCCCTGGTCGTCCGCGTCCGCCTATGGGCTGATGATCGACGCCGGCGCCAAGATGACGCAGATGGAAAACCGCATCGTGCTGGCGCGGTTCAAGGACGGTTACGGCCCGGTCGGCGCCTACTTCTTGCACCTGAAGACCTATACGCAAAATTGCTTGGGCGAGGAGTACGAATCCAAGTGGTTCCCCGCACTTCAGCAAATGGTCGGCAAGGAATATCTGGATCCGGAAGCGTCGCACCTGACGCATAGGCCGATCCCGACTTGTCTGCGCAACCATTGCATCATCAGTGAAGTGAATGCAGGCCGCGGACCCATTCATATGGTGACCATGAAGGCCTTCCAGGATCCGCATCTGGAAGAGGTGGGCTGGGAGAACTTCCTTGGCATGACCATCGGCCAGGCGGTCCTCTGGGCTGCGACGGACGTGGACCCCAAGAACGAGAACCCGGAACTGACGACGTCCGAGCCCTATGTCATGGGTTCCCATGCGACCTGCTCGGGCGCCTGGTGCTCAGGTCCCGAGGACGTTTCCCCGCCCGAGTATTTCTGGGGCTACAACCGCATGACGACGATCGAAGGTCTATTCGGCGCCGGTGACGCGGTCGGCGGCACGCCGCATGCCTTCTCGTCCGGCTCGTTCACCGAAGGCCGTCTCGCCGCGAAGGCCGCCTGCAAATATATCGACGACGGAAAGGGCGAAGGCATCGTCGTCTCCGACGAGCAGATCAACCGCCGCAAGAAGGAAATCTACAAGCCGCTGGAGCACTACAAGATCTATCGCAACGAGATCGTGGCGGGCGACGTCAACCCGCACTACATCAATCCCAAGCAAGGGCTGGACCGTCTGCAGAAGCTCATGGACGAGTATTGCGGCGGGGTGACCGTCAGCTACATGACCAACGAGAAGCTCCTGAATATCGGCCTCAAGAAGCTCAAGATCATGGAGGAAGATCTCCAGAGCTTGGGCGCAGAGGATATTCACGAGTTGCTGCGCGCGTGGGAGCTCAAGCACCGTCATCGCGCCGCAGAGTGCGTGACGCAGCACACGCTGTTCCGCAAGGAGACGCGCTGGCCGGGCTACTACTACCGCGGCGACGCCATGAAGGTGGACGACGCAAACTGGCACGTGCTGACGGTTTCGCGCCGCGATCCAAAGACCGGCGAATACACCATGGAGAAGGCGCCTTGTTATCACTTGGTTTCTGAAAAAGAGTAGCGAGATCTCCGGGCGGAAGTTCGCATTGAACTTCTGCCTGGGCGCAAAGGAGCCGGCATGTCGCTCATTGATCTTCTTCAGATGCGCTCTGCAACGCCGGTTTCTTCGAGTGGCAGAGAACCGCACGTGAACATCATTGAAAAAACCGACGAGGAGATACGGGCCATCGCCGAGCCCCTTTGGCGCGACCTTGTGAAAAATTCCAACGAAGGCAAGTACGGTGAATTCGTCAAGAATTTTTCCAGCGACCTGGCGCGCGCCATGAATCAGGTCGAGGCCGGCCACCAGTTCGCAAACAGCGAACTGGCCCGAAACCTGTCTGGGCACTTCGACTATCTCGGGATTATCCGTAGGGGCGAACACGTGACGGTTCTTTACCGGCAACGGAGCTCCAAGAAAGCCGGCGAATGGCTTGGCAGACTTGTCCTCGGCTATGAAAATGAAAAGGTCAGGATTTTCGGTGCGTCCATCTTCTGACCAGTTGGCGCGGATTCGACATGACTGAAACCATCCAGGACGGCAAGTATGTCGAACTGACCTACAAGGTGACCGACAAGAGATCGGGCCATGTCCTCACTATGGTCGAATTCCCGTTGGGCTATGTTCACGGACACAATGAAATTCTGGCCCCTTCCGTTCATAGCGAACTGGAGGGCAAGTCCGCCGGCGACGTCATCGATGTGCCGATCGACGGCAATCAGATCTTCGGCCCCAGAGACGAGTCGCTGGTCTTTACCGATCGCGTCGACAACGTTCCCGAGGAATATCGGCAACTCGGCACCTCCATCCTCATGGAAAACGAGAGGGGCCAGACCCGCAGCTTTCTCGTGACGCGGATCGACGACGAGACGCTGACTGTCGACGGCAACAATCCGCTTTGCGGCAGAGAGGTCGTCTTTTCGCTCAAGGTAGTGACTGTGCGCGACGCAACCGACGAAGAGACGAGGGCGGGCGGGGCGATCATCGCCGAGGCGGATATCGACCCGTCACTCATGCGACCTGTTTGAATGGCATCGAACAAATTTCGGCTTTACGGCAAAGGTGACTTATGAGCGAAGCAAAACCCACCCCCACCAAAGTTCCTGACGGACATGCACGCTTTGTGACGACGCGTCAGAAAGCGCCAAACGAAAAGGGGTTTGTCGGTTACGAAACCATCTGGGAAAAATTCCAGAACGAAGCCGAATACAAGACCCCAAAAAAGCCGTAGCCGTCGCACCGTGGCATAGATGAACTGATCGCGTGGCCAAGGTTCGAATCCGCAGAGGGGATTCCCCAGCGGCGATTGCTTGAGTCACGATCTGTCACGGGACAACGACCTCTCTCCGAGAGAATGACCTTTGCAGATTGCTCCGCCTTGCGGGGGTCAAGCACCGATTGATTTCAGGAAGGACTTGCCATGTCTCAACTCGTAGCGCCGCACGGCTCGGAGTCGGTCAAGCCACTGCTGCTGCCGGAGGCAGAGCGGAGCGAGGAACGCAAGCGGGCAGAGAAGCTTCGCAAGGTCCCGCTCGACTCCCGCACGGTTTCCGACGTGTTCATGCTGGCCATGGGCGCCTATACACCGCTCGACGGCTTCATGGGGCACGACGACTGGCGCGGCGCCTGCTTGGATATGAAGCAGACCAATGGTGTGTTCTGGCCGATCCCGATCACGCTTTCGGTCAGCAAAGATTTGGGCGACAACATCCACGATGAAGAAGAGGTTGCACTCGTCGACGGCGAGAGCGGCGAAATCCTCGCCGTCATGGGGGTGCACGAGAAATATTCGATCGACAAGAAACTCGAGGCTGAGCACGTTTACCGCACCACCGATCCGAAGCATCCGAGCGTGGCCAAAGTCTTTGCCCAGGGCGAGGTCAACCTGGCCGGCCCGGTGATGGTGCTAAGCGAAGGTGAATATCCCGCCAAATACCCCGATCTCTATATTCGGCCGGCCCAATCGCGGGCGATGTTTCTCGAGCGGGGCTGGTCGCAGGTCGCCGCCTTCCAGACCCGCAATCCCATGCACCGCAGCCATGAATACCTGGTGAAAATCGCCGTCGAAGTCATGGACGGCGTGTTCATCCACCAGGTGCTCGGTAAACTGAAGGCCGGCGACATCCCGGCCGAGGTCCGTACGCGCGCCATCCAGGCAATGATCGACAATTATTTCCGTCCGGGTACGGTCATCCAGGCCGGGTATCCGATCGAAATGCGCTACGCCGGGCCGCGCGAGGCGCTGCTGCATGCTCTTATTCGGCAGAATTTCGGCTGCTCACATCTGATCGTCGGGCGCGACCACGCCGGAGTCGGCGATTATTACGGTCCCTTCGACGCACATCACATCTTTGATCAGCTGTGGCCTGGCGCGCTGCAGACCAAGCCGCTGAAGATCGATGTCACCTTCTACTGCCGGAAATGCTTTGGCATGGCGACGGCGAAGACTTGCCCGCACGACCCGCAATACCATATTTCCATCTCCGGCACGAAGCAGCGCGAAATGCTCTCGAGCAACGCGGAGATTCCGCCCGAATTCAGCCGGCCGGAGGTGGTGGCGATCCTCAAGGAGTATTACGCCGGCCTGAAAAAGGCGGGCTAGCGTCAGGCATCATGATCATTGCGCAAATCTCGGACACTCATTTAGCTCTCGATACGCCCGACGCCGAACAAAGAATACGCGATTTCGAGCGTACGGTTGCCGATCTGAACGCGCTCGCTCCGGCTCCCGACGTGATCGTCCATACCGGTGATGTCGTTCATAACGGGCGGCAGGATGAGTACGCGCGGGCAATCGCCATCCTCGCCAAGGCGCGAGCGCCGGTCTATGTGCTCGCCGGCAACAAGGATGACAGGACGAATCTACGCGCGGCGTTTTCGCCGTTCGGATACCTCGGCCCGGATTCGAAATTTATCGATTACGCGCTCGAGGCCTATCCGGTCAGGATGATCGCGGTCGACACCCTGAGTTCAAGCAGCAACAAAGGCGACTTTTGCCCTGAACGGGTCGGACGTCTGATCGACATGATCGATGCCGAGAGCACTAAGCCAATCGCGGTTTTCACGCATCACCCGCCATTCGAGGTGATGGTGGGACCGGAGCGGTTTCATTTCGAAGTGCCGGAAATGATGGCGCGGCTACGCCAGGCGTTGCAGCACTCGGGACGCGTGATCGGCGTTTTTAGCGGCCATGTACATCGTGCGGCCGAAGGTCGCGTCGGGCCCATACCGGCGACCGTGGTGCAGTGTATCGCCACAACGCTGCGCAAGGGCGAGTACCCGGCCGCAATGAGGATGCGTCCGGTCTATCACGTGCACCGATTTGATCCATCTTACGGCTTTGTGACCGAGACACGGATCGTCGGAGCAGCGCAATAATCAGCATGTGACCGACGTCTCGTTCGCCTGCCGAGATTTTGCGCGGCAGCCGACCTCGGTCGCAGGCGCCCCGCAACCCTATTTGAAACGGGATTTCCGCAACTTATACTTGATCTTATGTGCGATTAGGGTTCCGTAATCGAGCGCCGATAAAGGATCGCCATGCAGGTGAGCTACGAGCCTTGGCTTGTCGTGCTGTCGATCATCATGGCGATCCAGGGCGCCTATGTCGGCTTTAGCCTGGCGACTCAGATGAGCGCCGCCATCGGCCTTCGCCGGCGGCTATTGCTTGCCGGCGCCGCCTTTTCCCTGGCGGTGGCGATCTGGACCATGCATTTCGTCGGCATGCTGGCGGCGCGGCTGCCGTTTCCGGTCGATTATCTGGTTTTGCCGACATTATTGTCATTTCTTGTTTGCGTGATCGTCGTTGGCGCGGCAGTTTTCGCCATCAGTTCCGGCGCGGCCACACCATTGCGCCTGACATTGTCCGCAGCCCTAATGGGCTTTGGCATCTTTTCCATGCATTACATCGGCATGTTCGCGCTGCATGCGAGCGCCATCATGATTCATGCGCCCGTCTATGTCGCTGCGAGCCTGGTGATCGCAATTGTCGCCTCCGAACTGGCATTGTGGCTGGCGAGCGAGCGCGATGTGCGGCTACCCCTTGTCTTGTCGGCCGGCGCGTTCGGCATCGCCGTGTCGGGGATGCACTACACCGCCATGGCCGGCATGACGCTCTACCCGTATCCGACGGCGAGCTCAGGCGCGCCCGCGCTTTCGACAGATCTGCTCGCCATTGTCGTCGCCATCGTCGCATTCTGCCTGTCCGGCATATTTTTGCTGTTCCTGGTGCCGGAACCCAGGCGCGAGCGACAATTGCCGGCAGCGCTCAATCCGTCGCCGGTCATTGGTCCGCAACTCTCCGCCCAGAACGGGTTAGATTCGGCGGCCGAATTCGGCCGCGGCACTTATTCACCGCTCGGTGGCGCCGGCGCGCCGCCGCCGCGCATGGCGCGCCACCTGCCGATCGAGCGCGACGGCGCCACCCGCTTTATTGCGGTTGACGACGTCGTCGCCGTCCATGCCAACGCGCATTACACCTTTATCTTTAACGGCAGCGCCAAGCTGTTTTGTCCGCTCGCTATCGGCGAGATCGAATCACGCCTCGATAAAAGCCGGTTCGTCCGCGTCCACCGCAGCCACATCGTCAATATCGACCGTGTGATTGGCTACCGCCGCAATGGCGACAGTGAAATGGTCGAGTTGGCGGAGCATTACGCCGTGCCGGTCAGCCGCAGTCGCATCGGTCGGCTCAAGTCGCGTATTCAAGAAGGCCTGGCGGCAGAGAAATCCGCTTGATTGTGTCAACAATCCTGACGCAGTTCATGCAAGCAGGCCGCAATTCGTGCATTAGCCCGCCGCCTCGTGCAGCGGGCATTGTTGCTGCGGCGCGAAATCCCACAAGCTGATCACAATCACATATGGATAGGGCGTCCTCAGGGACCGTAAGTCGGCCGTAAGCCGACCGGTCGGGCGCCCAGGGAGGTGCCCCATGATTCCTGGGTCTTTTGCCTATCATCGGCCGACATCGGTGAAGGAAGCGGTCGGGCTGCTCGCCAGCCTCGGTGAGGATGCGCGCGCCATCGCCGGCGGTCACAGCCTCATCCCGATGATGAAGCTGCGCTTGGCTCATCCGGCGCATCTCGTCGATCTCGGCGGGGTGTCCGACCTCAGAGGCATCCGCGAGGAGGGCGGCGACATCCTCATCGGCGTCACCACCACTCAGCATGAGCTGGTCGGCTCCGAACTGCTCGCCAAAAAAATCCCCATCCTGCGTGAGACGTCGCTGCAGATCGCCGACCCGCAGGTGCGCTATGTCGGCACGCTCGGCGGCAACGTCGCCAACGGCGATCCCGGCAACGACATGCCGGCGGTGATGATGTGCCTCAACGCCGCCTATCAGGTTTGCGGAAAATCCGGCGACCGGCGCATCGCCGCCCGCGATTTTTACCAAGGGGCGTATTTCACCGCGCTCGAACCGGGCGAGATCGTCACCGCGATCCGCATCCCGGCGCCGCCGGCTGGCCACGGCTACGCCTATGAGAAGCTTAAGCGCAAGATAGGCGACTACGCGACTGCTGCGGCCGCGGTGGTGCTGACCATGACGCGCAGCAGCACGGTGGCCACCTGCTCGATTGGATTGACCAACGTGGCGGAGACGCCGCTGTGGGCCGAAGAGGCCGCCAAGATCCTCGTTGGCTCGACGCTCGATGCCGCGACCGTGAAGAAGGCGGTGACCGCCGCCGAGGCGATCACATCCCCGGCCTCGGATGGCCGCGGGCCGTCGGCCTATCGCACCAAAATGGCGGGCGTGATGCTGACGCGCGCTCTCGCCCGCGCCAAGCAGCGCACCGGCCTCTGAGCAGCGGAGAGCACCATGGCGAAAACCCAAGTCGCGATGAGCGTCAACGGCAAGAAGGTGGAGGAGCTGGTCGAGCCGCGCACGCTGCTCATCCACTTCCTGCGCGAACAGCTCAATCTCACCGGCCCGCATATCGGCTGCGAAACCAGCCATTGCGGCGCCTGTACCGTCGATCTCAACGGCAAGTCGGTGAAGTCTTGCACGGTGTTCGCCGTGCAGGCGAACGGCGCCGACATCCGCACCATCGAAGGCATGGCCAACGCCGACGGCACCCTGCACGCCTTGCAGGAAGGCTTCCGCGAGATGCACGGGCTGCAATGCGGGTTCTGTACGCCCGGCATGATTGTGCGCGCTTACCGGCTGCTGCAGGAGAACCCGAACCCGACCGAAGAGGAAATCCGCTTCGGCATCGCCGGCAACCTCTGCCGCTGCACCGGTTATCAGAACATCGTCAAAGCCATTCAATACGCCGCCGCCAAGCTCAACGCGGCGCCAGTGCGGGAGGCCGCAGAATGAACGCTCAGACCCCAACTTCAGCCGAACGCGCCGAAAAACTCGAAGGCATGGGCTGCAAGCGCAAGCGCGTCGAAGACATTCGTTTCGTTCAGGGCAAAGGCAACTATGTCGACGACATCAAGCTGCCGGGCATGCTCTACGGCGATTTCACCCGTTCGCCGCACGCGCATGCGCGGGTGAAGAAGATCGACACTGCCAAGGCGGCGGCCGTGCCCGGCGTGGTTGCTGTCATCACGGCGGAAACCTTGAAAACCGTCAACCTTGCTTGGATGCCGACACTCGCCGGCGACGTGCAGATGGTGCTGGCCGACGGCAAGGTGCTGTTCCAGAACCAGGAAGTTGCCTTCGTCATCGCCGAGGACCGCTACACCGCGGCCGATGCCGCCGAGCTCGTGGAAGTCGAGTACGAGGCGCTGCCGTGCAATGTCGATCCACTCAAGGCAATGTCCGCTGACGCTCCAGTGATCCGCGAAGACGTCAAGGACAAAAAGGAAGGCGCGCACGGACCGCGCAAGCACTACAACCACATTTTCAACTGGCAGGCGGGCGACAAGGCCGCGGCGGACGCCGCCTTTGCCAAGGCCGACGTCACCATCAAGGAGATGATCGTCTATCCGCGCGTGCATCCGTGCCCGCTGGAGACCTGTCAGTGCGTCGCCTCATTCGATAAGATCAAGGGTGAGCTGACGCTCTACGGCACCTTCCAGGCGCCGCATGTCATTCGCACCGTCGGCTCGCTGATTTCTAAAATCCCCGAACACAAGATCCACGTCATCGCGCCTGACATCGGCGGCGGCTTCGGCAACAAGGTCGGCGCCTATCCGGGCTATATCTGTTCGATCGTCGCGTCGATCGTCACCGGCCGCCCAGTGAAATGGACCGAGGACCGCATCGAGAACCTCTCGACTACCGCCTTTGCGCGCGATTTCTGGATGGAGACCGAGCTCGCCTGCACTAAGGACGGCAAGATCCTGGGCCTACGCTGCTACACCATCGCGGACCATGGTGCGTTTGACGCCTGCGCTAATGCCACCAAATGGCCGGCCGGTTTGTTCAGCATCATCAGTGGTTCCTATGACATCCCGGCCGCGCATTGCTCGGTCGATGGCGTCTACACCAACAAGGCGCCGGGCGGCGTCGCCTATCGCTGCTCGTTCCGCGTCACCGAAGCGGCCTACGCCATCGAGCGCGCCATGGACGTCATGGCGCAGAAGCTCGGCATGGATCCGGCCGACTTCCGCATGAAGAACCTGATCCGGAGCGAGCAGTTCCCCTACACCTCGGTGTTCGGCTGGGTCTATGACTCAGGCGACTATCAAACCGCGCTCAACAAGGCGATGGAGACGGTGGGCTACAAAAAGCTGCGCGAGGAGCAGAAACGGAAGCAAGAAGCCTTCAAGCGTGGCGAGACGCGCGAATTGATGGGCATCGGCGTCGGCTTCTTTACCGAGATCGTCGGCGCGGGACCATCCCGTAATTGCGACATTCTCGGCATCGCCATGTTCGATTCGGCGGAAATCCGCATCCATCCGACCGGCAGCGGCATCTGCCGGCTCGGCACCAAGTCGCAAGGGCAGGGGCACGAAACCACCTATGCCCAGATCATCGCGACCGAGCTCGGTTTGCCCGCCGACAATATCATGGTCGAGGAGGGCAATACCGACACGGCGCCCTATGGGCTCGGCACCTACGGCTCGCGCTCGACGCCAGTGTCCGGCGCCGCCACCGCCATGGCCTGCCGCAAGATCAAAGCCAAGGCGCAGATGATCGCCGCCTACATGCTGGAGGTGCACGACGACGATCTGGAATGGGACGTCGACCGTTTCCGCGTGAAGGGCAATCCCGAGCGCTTCAAGACCATGACCGAGCTCGCCTGGGCGGCCTATCACGAGGTGCCGCCCGGCATGGAACCGGGGCTGGAGGCGGTCGACTATTACGATCCGCCCAACTTCACCTTCCCGTTCGGCGCCTATATCTGCGTCGTCGATGTCGACGTCGACACCGGCGCGACCAAGGTGCGCCGTTTCTACGCGCTCGACGATTGCGGCACCCGCATCAATCCGATGATCATCGAGGGCCAGATCCACGGCGGCTTGACCGAGGCCTTCGGCATCGCCATGGGCCAGGAAATCCATTACGATGCCGACGGCAACGTCACCACCGCGTCGCTGATGGACTATTTCCTGCCGACGGCGGTGGAGACGCCGCACTGGGAGACGGACTGGACGACGACACCTTCGCCGCATCACCCGATCGGCGCCAAGGGCGTCGGCGAAAGCCCGAACGTCGGCGGCGTGCCGACTTTCTCCAACGCAGTGAACGATGCCTTCAAGTTCCTCGGTTCAACGCACATTCAGATGCCGCACGACCATTGGCGCGTCTGGACGGCGGCCGACAAGCTCGGCCTGCATGCCTAAGGGATGTCATTCCGGGGCGCCGCGAAGCGGCGAACCCGGAGTCCATAGCCCCGGCGTGCATGAGGTGGCACGGCCGGGGTGTCATCGCCATGTTAGGGGTTATGGATTCCGGGCTCGCGCCTTCGGCACGCCCCGGAATGACGACCAGTATTTGACGCCATGACTCTCGACCGCAACGAAATCTCCGACCGTCTCGCCGCCGCCGGCTATATCGCCGACCGCGATCTGGCGACCGCGCTCTGGCTGATGGATTTCCTTAAGCGCCCACTGCTGCTCGAAGGTGAGGCCGGCGTCGGTAAAACGGAAGTGGCCAAAGCCCTCGCCGCCGTGCACAAGGCCGAATTGATCCGCCTGCAATGCTACGAGGGCCTCGATCAGAACGCGGCGCTCTACGAGTGGAACTACCAGCGCCAGCTGCTTGCCATCAAGACGCGCGAGGGCGAGGACGCCGAGGAAATCGAGGAGCACATTTTCTCCGAGCGCTATTTGTTGGAGCGCCCGCTGCTCGCCGCCATCCGGCGCATCGATCCACCTGTGTTGCTGATCGATGAGATTGACCGCGCCGATGAGGAGTTCGAAGCGTTTCTGCTCGAGCTATTGTCGGATTTCCAAGTCAGCATTCCCGAGCTTGGTACCGTCAAGGCCATCGCGATCCCACGCGTGGTGCTCACCTCGAACGGCACGCGGGAATTGTCGGATGCGCTACGCCGGCGCTGCCTCTATCACTATGTGAATTTTCCCGACGTCGACCGCGAGACGCGCATCATTATCACGCGCACGCCTGGAATCGACACGGCGCTGGCGCTGCAGATTGCGCGCATGGTGGCGAGCGTGCGCAAGGAGGATTTGCGCAAGGTGCCCGGGGTCGCCGAAACGCTCGACTGGGCGGCGACGCTTGCCGGCCTCGACATCCACGATCTGCGTCAGGAGCCGGAAGTCGTCTTCGAAACCATGATGTGCCTCATCAAGACGCACGAGGACAAGAGCCGGCTCACCCACGAAGTCACCGACCGACTGCTGGGCGAGGTGGCGTGATATGCTTGCCGCGGCGCCTCATCCTGAAAACGAGCAGATCGGCGAGCCGATGCGGCGCAAGCTCGCCGGCTTCGCTCGTACGCTGCGCGACAACGGCTTCAAGGTGGGGTTGGCGGAAAGCGGCGACGCGCTGGCGATTCTGACCGCGCCGATCGCGGCAAAGCCGGCCTCGCTCAAGCCCGCGCTGCGCGCGCTGTTCTGCGCCACCCGTTCCGATTGGGAGCGTTTTGACGAGATCTTCGACGCCTACTGGCTCGCCCGCGGCTTGCGCCAGGCGCGCACGCTCGCCGGCGCGCCGCTCGCAAGCCGCCCGCCCGCCCGCATGCTCAAGGACGTCGGTCCGCATGGCGGCAAGTCCGGCCTGCCGGACCATGTCGAACGTCGCAATGAGGACGCCGATTTTGCCGGCGACAGCCGCGGCAAGCGGGAAGGCGCCTCCCAACATGCGAACTTGGCGAATGCCGACCTGCGTCACATCGTCGATCCTGACGACATCGAAAAGACGCACAAGCTTGCCGCGCGGCTTGCCCGAGCTATGCGTGCGCGCCTGACCCGCCGCCAGCGCGTGCGCCGCGCCGGCCGCCGCCTCGACCTGCGCCGCACCATCCACCGCAACGTCTCGCATGGCGGCACACCGCTCGAGCTTGCCTGGCGCAAGCGCAAGGAGAAGCCGCTGCGGCTCGTGCTGCTACTCGACGCCTCCGGTTCGATGAACATGTACACCGCTTTCTTCGTGCGCTTCCTGCACGGCGTGGTCGATGCCTTCCACGAATCGGAAGCCTTCGTATTCCACACCCGTCTTGCCCATGTCTCGGCCTCGCTGCGCGAGCGCGATGTTTCCCGCGCCGTCGACAGGCTCGCGCTGATGGCGCAAGGGATCGGCGGTGGCACGCGGATCGGCGAGAGCCTGGCGACGTTCAACAAATGGCACGCGCGCAGGGTCATCAACTCGCGCACAGCGGTTCTGATCGTCTCCGACGGCTACGATACCGGCACACCCGAGCAGCTCGGCCAGGAGATGCGTCGCCTGCGCCAGCGCTGCCGCCGCGTCATCTGGCTCAATCCGCTGATCGGCTGGCGCGACTACTCGCCACAGGCGCGCGGCATGCAGGCAGCGCTGCCCTATGTCGACCTGTTCGCGCCGGCGCACAATCTGGAAAGCCTGGCGGCGCTCGAGCCCTATCTCGCGAGGATCTAGTCATGGACCGCGCTTTCGACATTCTCGATATCATCTCGCAGCGGCAGGCGACCGGCGAACCGTTTGCGCTTGCCACCGTCGTGCGCACGGTTGCGGCGACCGCCGCCAAGGCCGGCGCCAAGGCGGTGATTTTGCCCGACGGCACGATCTATGAGGGTTGGATCGGCGGGGGCTGCGCGCGCGCGGCAGTGGTCAAGGCGGCCAAGGACGCGCTCGCCGATGGGAAATCGCGGCTGGTGTCGGTACAGCCGCCCGACGCGCTCGACAAGCAGGGGCTCAAGGCGGGCGAAGAGAAGGGCGGAGTGCGCTTCGCCAAGAACATGTGTCCGAGTGAGGGCACCATGGACATTTTCGTCGAGCCGGTCTTGCCGCGGCCGCAGGTCGTCATCTGTGGCTCGAGCCCGGTGGCGGTCGCGGTCGCCGATCTCGCCCGGCGCAGCGGCTTTTCCGTCACCACCTGCGCGCCGGCGGCGGAGCAGGCGGAGTTCGGCGAGGTCGATCGGCGCATCGAGGGCTATGCGCTGCCGGTCGGCGAAGCCGGCCAGCGTTACGTGGTGGTCTCGACGCAAGGCCGCGGCGATGAAGCCGCGTTGCTGGCGGCGCTCGTCGTTGACGTCGATTACGTCGCATTCGTCGGCAGCCGCCGCAAGGCCGAGACGTTGAAAAAGACGCTGGCCGAGCGCGGCGTAGCGCTGGAGCGGCTGGTGCGCCTGAAGGCGCCAGCCGGTCTCGATCTCGGCGCCATTACTCCCGAGGAAATCGCCATCTCGATCTTGGCGGAAATTGTCGCGCTGCGCCGCGGCAAGACTGCGCGCGGGGCGCCGCCGGAGTAAGCATCGCGGCGCGCCGGCGATTAATTCGCACGCGAATCCATCGTCAGTCTGCTTGTCGCGCGTAAATGACTGCGGCTATCGTTGACGCCCATCTCTGCCGGCACAGGTCATCAGCATGACGGACAAGACACTTGGATTCATTGGCGTCGGCCGCATGGGCAGTCGCATGTCGCGGCGGCTTATTGCCGCCGGGCACAAGCTCGTGGTCTACGATGCCGATCCGCGCGCTTTGCAGCAGGCGGCCACGAACGGGGCGAGCGCGGCGCATTCGCCCGCCGACATCGCTTCGCAAGCGGACATCGTGCTGGCGAGTTTGCCCACGCCCGAAGTCGTCAAGACGGTCGCTCTTGCTTCGAATGGGATCGTCGCCGGCAGCAAGGCGAAGATCTTCATCGACCTGTCGACGACGGGGCCGCGCGTCGCTGGCGAGGTTGCCAAGGGCCTTGGAGAAAAGGGCATTGTCGCCGTCGATGCGCCGGTGAGCGGCGGTCCCTCCGGCGCCGAAAACGGGACCCTGGCGGTGATGGTGTCTGGGCCGAAGCAGCTCGCCAACGAATTGACGCCCATTCTCGATGTCATCGGCAAAGTCTTCTGGGTAGGCGAGCGGCCGGGCCTCGGGCAGACCATGAAGCTCTGCAATAATCTGCTGTCGGCGGCGGCGATTACCATCACCTCGGAAGCCCTGGTCATGGGGACCAAGGCAGGTCTTGATCCGGCCGTTATGCTCGACGTCATCAATGCCGGCAGCGGCCGCAACACGGCGACGGCCGACAAGTTTCCCCGCTGCGTGTTGCCGCGGAAATTCGACTTTGGCTTTTCCACCGACCTTCTCTACAAGGATGTGCGCCTCTGCCTCGAGGAAGGCGAACGGCTTGGCGTGCCGATGATGGTCGGCAATTCCGTGCGCCAGCTAATCGGCATCGCCAAGGCGCTGAAGGGGCCGAGCTCGGACATCACCGAGATCGTGCAGCCGGTCGAGCAATGGGCCGGCGTTGAGGTGAAATCTCAGAGTCCAAGATAAGATCGCACCAGCGCGTTGTCGCGCGCCAATGCGTGCGCTTCGCCTTGTCCAACGATGCGACCAACCGATAGGAGATAGGCGCGGTTTGCCATCGCCAATGCGCGCCGCGCATTTTGCTCGACCATGAGGATGCTCACCGTCCCTTCGTGCGCGATACGGGCAAGCGTCGCAAACAACTCGGAAGCCAGCAGCGGGGAAAGGCCGAGCGACGGTTCGTCGAGCAGCAAAAGTTCCGGCTGTGCCATCAACGCCCGGCCGATCGCCACCATCTGCCGTTCGCCGCCGCTCATATTGCGTACGCGCTGCCGGCGACGCTCGGCCAACCGTGGAAACAAGTCGAAAATGCGGTCAAGCGTCTCGGCTTCACGGCCGTGTGCGCGCCGGGGCAGGGCGCCGAGCGTCAGATTCTCCATCACCGACATCGGATCGAACAAATGCCGATTCTCCGGGACGGTGGCGATTCCAAGCTCGACAATGCGGTCGGGGGAGAGCCCGACGAGCTCGGTACCGCGATAACGGATCGAGCCGCTGGTCGGCCGCACTAATCCGGCGACCGAATTGAGCAGGCTCGTTTTGCCCGCGCCGTTCGCGCCGAGGATGGCGATCGTATCGCCGGCTGTCAGACGTATGGTGACATCGTGCAGCGCTTCGTGCCGGCCGTACCGATGGCTCAAGCCGTCGATCTCAAGCATCGTCGTCACCGAGATACGCGCGCACCACCTCTGGATCGCGCAGTACACCCGACGGTGGGCCGTCGGCGATCTTCGCGCCGGCATTCATGACGACGACGCGATGGCAAAGCGCGCGCACCGCCGTCATCACGTGCTCGACCAGAATGACCGCCAGCCCTTGTGCGGCTAGGCTCCAGACCACCGACATGCCGCCGTCGAGTTCGCTCGGACTCAATCCCGAGAGCCATTCGTCGAGCAGGATCACCTGCGGCGCGGTGGACAACGCGCGCGCCAACTCCGCGCGCTTCTGCTCGATGTAAGTGAGCTGGTCGAAACGGCGGTCAGCCTTGAGCAGCAGGTTGAGCTCGCCGAGCAGACCGGCCGCCTCGTAGCCGGCATCCTTGAAGCGCGCGCGTTTGCCGGCGCCGTACAGCACGCCGGCCATCACCGTGCCGATGGCCGGCATGTTGGCCGGCGCACGCACGAGCTGGAAAGTGCGGTTGATGCGTCTGCGCACGCGCAGGTGATTGGGCAGGCGTGTGACATCTTCGCCCGCCATACGGATTCTGCCGGCGTCCGGCCGGAGGGTGCCGGCGATCAGGTTGAGCAATGTCGTTTTGCCCGACCCGTTCGGGCCGATGAGGCCTAGCACTTCGCCGGCCGATACGGAGAGGGAGACATTGTTGACGGCCAGCAGGCCGCCGAACGCTTTGCTCAGACCTTCGACCTCGAGAAGCGCGGCCATGGTCAGCGTCTCTCCGCCGGTTGCGGCAGCAGCTTCGCCCACAGGTCTTCGATGGCGCCGGCGATTCCGCGCGATAGGTTGATCGGCCGTGACAGCCACGCCCAGGAGTCGAGCAGCGGGCCGATAGGTCCGCGTGGCAGATTAAGCGGGCGTCCGAGCGCCTTCCAGGCGTCCTCCAAGAGGCCGGTCAGACCGTTCGGCAGAAAATAAACAATGATCATGAAGACCAGGCCAAGCAGCACGCTGAACCAGAAAGGAAACTGCGTCTGCAACAGTTCGGACAAGAAGATCATGGGGATGATGCCCAGCACCGGTCCCCAGAGCCGCTGCAAGCCGCCGAGGAACGCCATGATCACCACTTGAAAGGAGACGAGTGGGTTGAAAGCGAAATTGGGATTGATGAAGCCAAAGCGCGGCGCCATCAGCGCGCCCGTCAATGTCATGAACATCGCCGATATGATGAACATGACGACCTTGCTGAACGGTACGTTGATGCCGACTTGACGAGCGACCATTTCGTCCTCGCCGATTACAAGCAGCGCAAGGCCAAACCGGCTGCGCCGCAGTAGCCAGCCCACGAAGAGCACCAAAACGGCGAGTGCGAGCAGATGCTCGTAGATCATCGTGGTGTCGAACGGCACGTAGACGTAACGACCCATGGTGTGAGTCTGGTTGATCTCCCACCACACCAACAACTCGCGCATCATCTCGGAAAGGCCGAAGCCGAAGATGACGAAAAACATGCCAGCGATGCGCAGTGTCAATACGCCCACAATCAAGGCCAAAACGGCGCCGACCCCGACTGCCACCGCGAAGCTCGCATAGAGCGGCATCACCTTCACCAGCATTGCCACCGTGTACATGCCGACGCCGAAAAAAGCCGAGGTGGCGAGCGAGACCAGCCGCGTAGTGCCGGAAAACAGCGCCCAGGCGATAGTAAGCACGAGATAACCCATCACGTTGATCATCAGCGAGAGGCCATAGTCCGAGGTGAACCACGGCACGGCCGCGAAGGCGGCAACCAGGATGGAGAGCGTCGTGATGGCCACGACGGCGCGCACCGTCCGCCTGCGCGTGTCCTCGGTCATCTCACGGGGTTCCGAACAACCCGCGCGGCCTGACCACCAGCACGACCAGAAAGAGCGCGTAGGCGACCGCGAGGGTGAGACCCGAATCGACGAAATAAGAGCAAAGCGCCTCGGCGACACCTAGCAGGATGCCGGCTGCGAGGCTGCCGCCGACGTTCCCGATGCCGCCCATGATCACCACCACCAGCGCCTTCATGGTGAATTCGATACCGACGGCCGGATTGAAGGTGAGAAAGGTGCTGACCAGCGTACCGGCCGCGGCCACCAGGGCGCCGCCGCCGGCGAAAGCGAGCGCCGAGAGGCGTCGCGTATCGACTCCAACGAGTTGCGCGCCGACCGGGTCGATGGCCAAAGCGCGCATGGTCGCGCCGAATCGCGTGAATTTGAGGACGAACCAGATCGCTCCGCAAAACACGCAGGCCAAGGCGAAGGCTAGCACGCGGTTGGCGGCGAAAGTGAAGCCGAAAATGTGCACCGGCGAGCCGAGGTAATCGTAGAAACGGTTATTGGCGGTGAAGGCGAGGGTGGCAGCGCCGCGCAGGACGAATAGGAGACCGAAGGTCGCAAGGATGGTTTCGCCCTCGAGCTGGTCCCGCGTGCGAGCGCGCCGCACCAGTGGCGTCATCAGGAACCGGTACACGATCCAGTTCGCGCCGAATGTCACCGGCACCGACAACAGCATGCCGGCGATCGGATTGATACGAGCGAGCGTGAACATCCAGAAAGCGGCGAAAGCCGCCGTCATCAGAAACTCGCCATAGGCGAGGTTCACGATGCGCGCCATGCCGTATTGCAGATTGAAGCCGATGGCGACGAGCGCGTAGAGCCCGCCTAAGATCACGCCGCCGAGAATGACTTCGATAACCGACATTGCAATCAGGCCATTAGCGGAAAATAGCCGGCCCGGACAAGCCGGACCGGCCATCTATGTGGATCAGAGGACCGTTCTGGGCACGCCGAAGGGCGTCACCATTGCGGCTTGGGGAAGATCACTGGTTGCGCATTCGGCATCGAGCTCGGCGAGACGCCGACGAAACTGCCGTTCTGCCATTGCCCGACGCCCCATTGATGTTCGCGAATGTGCGTCTTCAGGTCGACCGAACCGACGATGGTGTTCCACGGCCCGCCATTGGCAATGGTATCGAGCACCTTTTTGCGGTCGAGCGTGCCGGCCTTCTCGATCGCCTGCTCGAGGATTTGCAGGCTCGCGTAGGTGACCGGGCTTGCCCAGCCGTCCGGTGCGTGTCCGGTCGCCTCTTTCTGGCGCTTGGCGTAGTCCTCCGCGCCGGGCACTTTTGGATCCCAGCCGCCGATGCCGAGCACGCCGTTTACCTTGTCCTTGAAGTTGGCGCCGTATTCGGCAAACGCGGTGCCGACTGCGGTATAAAAGATCTTCGGGTTATAGCCCTGGGTAATCGCGGTGCCCGTCAGCATGAAGGTGTCGGGCGGATAGCTCGCGGCGATGAACGTGTCGGCGCCGGACGCTTTGGCTTCCTTGATCTCGTTGGTGAGATCGGCGGCGCCGAGCGGATAGCTCTTTTGCAGTACGATCTCATAGCCCGCGGCTTTCAATCCGGCGCCGAAGCCGGCTGCGAACTCGGCGCCGAACTGGTCGCCGACGCTGAGCATCGCGATCTTGTTGTTGAGCTTGCCTTCAGCCTTGTACTTGTTAAGCACTTCGATGAGCGCCGCACCGAAATGCATCGGCTGGTTAAGGAAGAAGAATAGTGTTGGGAATTGCTTGACCAGCGCCTCTTCATCGTTGGCATTGGCGGTGACCGCGAGGTGCGGATAGCCGTATTTGGCGAAGATCGGTGCTGCAGCAAGGTTGAAGCCGGTGCTCCAAGGCGGCAGCACGAAGTCGACCTTGTCCTGGCTCATCAGTTTCTCTTCCAGGCGCAGCATGGTTTCTGCGCTGCTGGTGTCATCGTATTTCGCAACCACCTCGATTGGAATTCGCTTGCCAAACTCCTTCACCATGATGCCGCCTTTGGCATTCACGTCCTTCACCCACAGATCGTAACCCGGCAAGGTGGTGGTGGCGGCACCTTGGGCGTTGATGCCCGACAGCGAAATGACATAGCCGATGCGGATACTTTTGGGTGCATCGGCCGCGTTGGCTGAGTAGACGGCTATCGTTCCTGCCGCGACGGCCGCCGCGGCCAAGGCGATGCGGCGCAATTGCGAGTACATGATTCCTCTCCCAGCGTGGCCTTCGGCGCCAGCGCGTCTTCGTCTTGGTGCTCCGGCCGAAGGTGCCCCCGGAGTGCGCGCCATCGTCAAGCGTCAGGCGGTGGCGTGCTTGCCGCCAAATCTGTTCGCACCATTTCAGAATGGATACGGGTTAGGCTTGTCCTTAATCGTCATCCACTGCCACTGCGTGAACTCTTCCCAGTTCGCCGGACCGCCGATGCGTGTGCCGTTGCCGGAGGCGCCTGTCCCGCCGAACGGCACATGTGGCTCGTCGGCGACGGTCTGATCGTTGATGTGGAGGAGGCCGATGTTGAGACGATTGCCGATGGCGATGGCGCGGCCGACATCCTTGGAGAACACGCCAGCCGAGAGACCGTACTCGCTGCGGTTGGCGAGATCGACGGCTTCGTCGTCACCGCCGACAGAGGTGATCGCGGCGACCGGCCCAAACACTTCCTCGTCGAAGGCACGCATGCCGGGTTTCACATTGGTCAGCACCGTCGGGCGATAAAATGGCCCGTCGAATGTGCCGCCCGCCGCGAGCTTGGCGCCCGCCGCCACGCTGTCCTTGACGATGCCGTGGATGCGCTCCACTTGCGCGCGGCTGATCACGGGTCCGAGCGCGACCTGGCCGAGCGGATCGCCGACCGGCAGGTGCTTCGCTTTCGCGACCAGCTTCTCGGTCAGCGGCTCGGCGATCTTATTGTGGGCGAGGACGCGGCCGGTGGTCATGCAGATTTGGCCCTGATGGAACCAGGCGCCGAAGGCGATGGCGGACGCCGCCGAATCGAGGTCGGCATCGTCGCATACAATCACCGCGTTCTTACCGCCGAGCTCGAGCTGCACCTTCTTCAAATGCTTGCCGGCGAGTTCGCCGATACGGCGGCCGACATGGCTCGAACCAGTGAACGCTACCATGGCGATGTTCGGGTCGGCGCAGATCGCCTCGCCGGCTTCGGCGCCGCCGGGCATCACTTGCAGCACGCCCTTGGGCAGTTCGGCTTCCTCGAAGAGGCGGGCGATAATGAAGCCGCCGGTCAACGCCGTGCGCGGATCGGGTTTGAGCACGACCGCGTTGCCGGTCGCTAACGCCGGCGCCACCGCGCGACTGGACAGGATGAGCGGGAAGTTGAACGGCGAGATGATGCCGATGACGCCGCGCGGCACGCGGCGCGCGATGCTGATGCGGCCCGGATCGGACGGCAGCACCAGGCCCTGCGGCTCGGTGCACATAGCGGCGGAGCGATAGAGAATTTCCGTCACCATGTGGATTTCGAATCCGGCCTTGGCTGGAATGCCGCCGGTCTCGCGCGCGATCCAGGGAATCAACTCTTCCTGATTGTCTTCCAAGACTCGCGCGGCCTTGCGCAAAATGGCGGCGCGTTTCTCGTAAGGGGTGGCGGCCCAGCCGGGCTGCGCCGCGCGCGCTTCAGCGGCGGCGCGGCGCACATCCTCGGCCGAGGCATTGCCGACCCGCGTCAAGACTTGGCCGGTGGCGGGTTCGAGCACATCCAGTGACCCCCCGACGGCCGAGCGCCATTCAGCGCCGAACAAACGGCCGCGCCAAGCGGATTCAATCAGCAGTTTTGGTATCGGGGCATTCACGTCGGACTTCCTCCCGTACGTCGCCGGCTTTCTGCCGGTCTTGCAGCGCAGAAATAGTTGGCACTCAAACGATCTACCTTGCCAGCATAGCGTCCTGGACCGGCGGCGAACAAGCCTTGACTTCAGGGTCGCCTGATCCAAAACGGCCGGCCATCACTGCTCCGGCAGCGGGATGAATTCGATCTCGTCCCCCGGCACCTTGCCGAAGCGCCCGGTCTTCCATTCCGCCTTGGCCTGCTCGATCCGCTCCTTGCGCGAGGAGACGAAATTCCACCAGATGTGGCGCGGCCCATCCATCGGCGCACCGCCGACGATCACGAAATGTGCATCGGTCGTCGCCGTGACGCTCACCTTATCGCCCGGCTTGAACACCAGAAGCTTCCCGGGCGCAAATTTGTCGCCAGCGATGTCGATCGTGCCGTCGATGACATAGACCGCCCGCTCCTCGTGATCGGCATCGAGCGGGATGGTCGAACCGGTCTTGAGGTGCACGTCGGCGAAAATCGTCTCATGTACCGTCGGTACGGGCGATGACGCTCCGTAGAGGGAGCCCACCACGACGCTCAGACGCGCGCCATTCTCGCTCACGAGCGGAAACTCCGCCGTCTCGTGATGGGCAAAGCCCGCCTCCACCTCTTCCTTGGCTGCAGGCAGCGCCACCCACATTTGCAGGCCGTGGATCGGGCTGCCGGTTGCGCGCAGGTCAGGGCCGGTACGCTCGGAGTGCACGATGCCGCGGCCGGCGGTCATCCAATTGACCTCGCCCGGCCTAATGGCGACAGCGGTGCCGAGACTGTCGCGATGCACGATCTCGCCGTCGAACAAATAGGTGACGGTCGCGAGCCCAATATGCGGATGCGGTCGCACATCGAGGCCCGAGCCGGCGCGAAATTCGGCCGGCCCAAAATGGTCGAAAAAGATGAACGGTCCGATCATGCGCGTGCGCGTTGAGGGCAGCGCACGTCGAACCGCGAAGCCGTCGCCTAAATCGACCGTGCGCGGCGCGATGACCTGCGCGATGGCATCACAGGCATAGACGTCGCCCGCCGTCGGGTCCTTGCCGGGAAAGAAACTCATGGCATGGCTCCTCGCATAGTGACGCCGCCTTTTCCCCTGTCGCCGCTTAGACGAGCGTCACGAACTTTTGTCCCTTCACCGATTGCACGAGGCCATAAAAGACCTCGTTGATCTTGTCCCAGTTCGGCAGTTTCCGCATGGTTGCTAGCCAACGCTGAACGTTGGGATAGGGCGAGAAGTCGACGCCGATCACTTCGCCCAAGGTCACGATGCCGGCACCAAAATAATCAGCGATGGTGAGCTGATTGCCGCAAAGGTAGTTGTTTTTCGGGCCGATCCAATGGTCGTTGAGAATCTTGAGCCAGCGCTTGGCATTTTCCTTGCCGAATTCGAGCGTGGCCGCCTGCGCTTCCTCGCTGCGCCGCTTCAGATGCGGAAACAGCTGCGGATAGCAGAGATTGTAGCCCCATTCACGATAGAAATTGGTATTGATCCAATCCATCATCTCGTTGACCCTGGCGCGTGCTTTAAGATCCTTCGGGTAGGCCGGCGAGCCGATTTTGTCGGCGAGATATTTGAGAATCGCGGAACTTTCGGTGAGGCGGAGATCGCCGTCCTCCAGCATTGGTACTAGGCAATTCGGGTTCAGCTCGGAATATGGCGGCTGCATGTGCGCGCCGGTGAAGAGATCGACCACTTCCTCATCTACCGGGATGTTGTTGTCGGCGACGAAAAGCCGAACTGGACGTGAGGTCATGGAAACTGGATGCATGTAGAGTTTCATCGGCGCGCTCCCCGAAAGGTTCTTCACCGGCAGACGAGTTCTGCGACTGGCAAATTATAGCATTTGATGCAGTTTGCTAACGCAGCAGGATGACGAGATCTTGAAGATCTCAAGCCGCGGCTGCGGGAAACTCGGCCTGTGGGACGGCTGCGGCCTAAGCCAAGTCCTTCCAAAGTCATTCTTTTTCAAATTGATCAGCGTCAAAAGCCGAAGGCAGCCGCTGGCTTACAAGTCCGCTTCGGGCGCAGGATGATGCTCATGACCAAGCCTTTGAAGGCCGAAACCGTCAGTAACGAAACAGTCGCACCCATAAGTTTGGCGCCGCAACCGCAGCCAGCCCCCTCCCGGCGTTTCGGCAAGGTGTGGCTCCTTGTGGCGCTGGTGGCGCTGATCCTGGCGGCTACCGCGGTCTGGTGGCTCTCCAGCGCTGGAGGGACGGTTCAATATACGACCGCCTCTGCGACGCGTGGCGATGTGATCCGCACGGTGACCGCTACCGGCACGGTCAATCCCGTGCTCACCATCATCGTCGGCTCCTACGTATCCGGCGTGATCCAGGAGCTCAAGTGCGACTACAATACGGAGGTCAAGCAAGGGCAGGTTTGCGCCAAGATCGACCCGAGGCCCTATCAGACCGTGGTCGACCAGAACAAGGCCAACCTCGCGGTCGCAAGAGCGCAGTTGGAAAAAGACAAGGCCGCTCTCGAATACGCGAAAATATCTCTCGATCGAAATGCGCGACTTCTCAAGACGAATGCGGTGTCGCAGGACGCATATGACAACGCGAAGAGCGCATATGATCAGGCCGTCGCGCAAATCACATTCGACGAAGCGACCATTCAACAACGCCAAGCCGAACTCGCGTCTGCGCAGGTCAACCTTGATTATACAGACATCGTTTCGCCGGTCGACGGCACCGTGGTGTCGCGCAACGTGACCGTCGGTCAGACCGTCGCCGCCAGTTTCCAGACACCGACGCTGTTCCTGATCGCGACCGATCTCACCAAGATGCAGGTCGACACCAATGTCAGCGAGAGCGACATTGGTGGCGTCAAGCTGGACGACAAGACGACCTTCACGGTCGATGCCTTTCCCAAGCGCAGCTTCCAAGGTAGCGTGACACAGGTGCGGCAGTCGCCGCAGACGGTGCAAAACGTGGTCACCTATGATGTGGTGGTTAGCGTCGACAACACCGATCTTGCGCTCATGCCGGGCATGACCGCGGCCACCCGCATCGTGACCGCGGAACGCCATGACGTGCTGCGCGTGCCGAGCCAAGCGCTGCGCTATGTGCCCGCGACCGCCCGCCGCGTCCCTGCGGGGCGGACCGCGGCGCCACAAGATCGCGTGTGGATATTGCGCGACGGCAAGCCGGTCGCCGTTCCCGTCACCGCGGGGCTCGATGATGATAGCTTTGTCGAGATCGTTTCCGGCGATCTCAAGCCGGACGATCAAGTGATCACCGCGGAGCGCCGAGAAGGCACCAGCCGGTCGGTGCCAACGCCGCGCTTCTGACCGACGCGCCACATGGCTGAACCGATCATCAGGCTCGAGCACATCACGCGGACCTATCACGTCGGCGACATCGACGTGCATGCGCTGCGCGACGTCAGTCTCACCGTGGAGGTGGGGGAATTCGTCGCCATCATGGGTGCGTCGGGTTCCGGCAAGTCGACCCTGATGGCGGTGATCGGTTGCCTCGACCGGCCGAGCAGCGGACGCTACTTTTTTGAGGGCGTCGACATCGCCAGCCTGAGCGAACCCGACCGCGCGCAGTTGCGCAGCGAACGGCTCGGCTTCGTCTTCCAGAGCTTCAACCTGCTGGCCCGTACCAGCGCCATCGAGAACGTGGCACTGCCGCTGTTCTACGCCGCGGCGGGGCCGGCGAGCGCCGGCTCGCGCATCGAGCGGGCGCGCGCCTCGCTCAAGCTCCTGGGCCTGGGCGACCGCGAACGCAACACGCCTGGCCAGTTGTCCGGCGGCCAGCAGCAGCGCGTCGCCATCGCGCGCGCCTTGATCAACCGGCCCGGCCTGCTACTCGCCGACGAGCCGACCGGCAATCTCGACACTCGCACCTCGCACGAGATCATGGAGACTCTGACACGGCTCAACCGTGAGCAGGGCGTGACCATTATCGTCGTCACCCACGAAGCCGATATCGCGGCCTATGCCGACCGCGTGCTGACCATGCGCGACGGGCAGATTGTGAGCGACGAGCGTAAGGCAAAGCCGGCAAAGGCCGCCGAGACAATTTCGCGTCTGCCACCGCAGCCGATGTCCGCCGAAGGCTTGCGCGGCCACGCGGTCTGGGCCTTCGGGCTGATGATCATGGCCGCTGCCCTACAGGCGCTTCGCCGCAACATGATGCGCTCGGCGTTGACGATGCTCGGTGTCTTTATCGGTGTCGCCGCGCTGATCGCTATGGTCGCCGTCGGGCAGGGCGCCAACGAGGCGGTGCGCAAACAAATCGAGCGGCTCGGCACCAATCTGGTTGTGGTGGTGCCCGGTGCGACCACGGCGGGCGGCATGCG
>Ga0335081_10000291_pt1 | contig 93677 bp, 82 predicted proteins | sample Lox_Sample_35_FD_206713 | JGI IMG/M metagenome (GOLD analysis project Ga0335081, IMG submission 206713) | Soil microbial communities from Loxahatchee National Wildlife Refuge, Florida, United States - Lox_Sample_3.5 | ecosystem: Environmental > Terrestrial > Soil > Wetlands | place: USA... | reverse complement strand
TGTTTTTCTTTGTGGCCCATAGGAGATAACCCCTTTCTGCTTGGGTTACCTTAATTATGAGCCTACGAATTAAAAACAGTATGTATCCGATAGGTATTCGGTTACATTTAATTTGAGCCTACGCGCAAAGTGGGACGGTTGTAATATCTTCTTGCTAAAAGAAGAATATATTATTATAATTTAACATTCACCTTTATTTACCCATGGGAGGTAGAACATGATAAAATATATTCTCATCATCGGGACAATCTTACTATCAAGCTGTTCTTCGAGCATTATGACTATGAAGCAGTTTACCGACGTTGATGACATTATTCTTCTTGCGCCCAAAATGAAGAAAAATTCGGTTCTTCAAAACATTGGTACTCCCAAGGAAATTCGTGCGGGAATAGTGTTAAAATCAAATGAAGTTATTGAAATATGGCTTTATTCAATTCGAGAAAAAATGATGAAAGTGTCATCAGAGGAAGCTGATAAAAAGCCGCCAAAAAATTTCAAGGCGAACTTATGGGGCAATGAAAAAACGTATGCTTTATTTTTTATCAATGACGAATTGATAAAATGGGGATATTTAGAAGATGTTTGGCCTCAAATCAGCAGGGAAGATGGGGATATCATAGCGCCAATACCGCTCTCAAGGACTGTGATGACTGATTCTATCGACAATTTGGGACGATTTAATATTTTGAAAAAGAAATAAAAGGACTTTTATGATAAGGAATTCATGGATCTTATTATCTGTCTTTCTGATTCAACTCCTCTTTGCGAAACCACCCTGTATTGCGGTTCCAGATTTCTATGAAGGATCATCTGTAACAACAGGGTCAAAGGAATTCACGGAGAAATTATGTGAGATGCTTTCAAAGGCAACTAATTACATTGTCCTCAGGCAATCTGACATTAATATTAAAGTAAACAATCAGATTTTGGCCGCCCTTGATCCTACAAAAATAAAATCTATTATAATTTTTGGGAAATCATTATCCGCTGATTATGTTCTTTCCTGTAAATATGACAAAATTGGGGACAGGATTGTTATGTCAGGTTACTTAGTGAATGTACCGAAACAAATGTCTGTTTTTGAATTATCAGAAGTTGTCATAGGAAACGATTCGCTCCTCCAAGAGAGAATACCAAGTATAGTATCCCAAATATCTTCAATGCTGGAAGAGGAAAAATCATTTTTAAAAAGCAATGAAAGTCGTCTACGATTTGGTACAGATATAACATTTTCATCATTTTTTAATCAACAAGCCACTGAATTGGGGTCAGAGATAAAAGTATTTATTTGCAACAACAGATTGCTTTTTGGATTAAGCGGATCCTATGGTGTGAATGCAAAGGGATTTAATTGCTATGGTGGAGATTTATGTTTTTCCTACAATCTTTGTAAATTAGAGAATTTAAGGACAGAAATAGGCGTAAAAGGCGGATTATTATATGAAGCCCAATTTTTAAATGATCAGCAAGGCAATATTACCATATCACCTGGTTCAGCAAGATGGTATTTCGGCGGTCCTACAGCGGAAATTTCATACCAGTTTGGACATTTTGGATTTAATTTAGGATATTCACCGATGTTTGGTTCAAATATGTTAAATATCGTTTCCATTGGTATTACTTACATTAACTGATCTGTTTTGTCTGCTTGATCTCTTTTGAATATATCCTGCAATTGTTTAAGCCAATTATCAAGAGGATTCGTGAGGCTGCTCCTTAGACGTAACGCTTCATCCTTAATGATTTTCATATCTTCTTGGCTCAATTCTTCATACCTAAGGATCATCACAGGAAGAGCACGTTCCCCAAATAAATCCCTGGCTCTCTTAATGAGCGATTCTCTTTCGGCTTGTGTCATAATCTTGGACTCATTAAAACGATATAAATCCCCTATGCTCCATACACACTCATAACCGTCCTGTTATGAACCTTCCAAACTATTCGGGTTCTTCAGGACGAGGAGGGAGCTTAGTGTACTATAGCGCCTCCTATTTAATAAATCTGCATTTGTATAACCTGCAATACATGGCTTTGTCAGGTTGATGCAGTTGTTGGGTGTTTCATTTTTAAAATGATTATCGATTTATCTATACAACTACACTATTCGAGAATATGTTCTTCCTAATAGTACATTTTTTACCTGCAATTTATTAAGTGCATCAACTTCTTGTGTTATTTGAATGATTGACTTTCCGAATTTATTCAATTCACGAATTTTCCTGACTTGTTCGGGCGATAAAGTCTTTTCTCTTGCTTCTATAACTTTTAGATAAAAGTCATCATCCTTCCAAAGTTCGGCGATAAATGGATTTGGAATACCTCTCCTTGTCCGATCCGCGTAATTTGACCGGTAAATCCGGATTAATTTGACCGGACGGAGTTCTTTACAGAAAGCGATTACACGAGATAATATAATTTTTTCCTGCCGTCCGGTCATTTTGGGGCGGATTTTGCTTTTTCTTTTCGCATAGATTCTCCTTCCAGGTTGAGTTTTACGGCATTGTGGGTAAGTCGATCGCAGATGGCGTCGGCAACGGTGGGATCGGGCAGTTTCAGGTGCCATTTGGCGATTGGGAACTGGGTGGTGATGATGATGGAACCGGTTTGTTCTTTTTCTTCGATGACGTCCAGAAGCGGCCCGCAGTCATTGTTTTCGATTGGCTGCATGAGGAAGTCGTCGAGGATCAGGACTTTTATTCTAGCGAGTTTTTTGAGGTAGCGGAGATACATTCCGGTACCCTTTGCGGACCGTATTTCCTCGAAGAGAAGCGGATATCTGATTTTAGAGACGGAGAAGCCCATAATGCATGCCTGGAGGCCGATGGCCTCGGCGAGATAGGTTTTTCCGCATCCGGTGGGCCCACAGAGCAGCAGGTTCTGGGCATTGTTGATCCAGGTGGCGGTTGTCAGAGGCATGATGTCTTTTTTCGTAAAACCGCGTGCCATAGAGTAGTTGATGTTTTCGATGCAGGCCTGTTCGGGCTTGAAGTTGGCCATGGAGATCATGCGAGAGAGTTTTCTGTTTTTACGTTCATTAAACTCGTCTTCGACGAGGAGGGCGAAGAACTCTTCGGGAGCGAGATCGTTGTTGTTGCCGTTTTTAAGGCGTGTCTGGAGCGAGTCCGCCATGGTGGAGAGACGCATTGCTTTGAGCTGTTCGATGACGTTTTCGATATGCATGGGATATTCCTTTTTGTTTGGTTATTGGTTGATGTAATATTCCGCGCCGCGGATATTTTCGTGTATAAGCGGCGGCTGATTGCGGTCTTGAGGGAGCGGTAAAAAGAGCTGTTTGTCCAGATGCTGGTCAAGTATGGATTTGATGGTCTTGTACGATGCGGATTTGAAGTATGCTGCTCTTTGACAAGCGCTTTCGAGCCTCTGGGGAGAAGTGGATTTCGCGAGGCGGAGCACGCCCAGGGCGGCATTAAAACCCTGCTGAACGTGTTCCCTGGCGGCCATGATCTGTGAGACAGCCTCGGCGGTTGCCGGCCCGATTTCCGAGGCCTTTGCGATAAACCACTCTTTTGACCACCCTTTGACAAACGCATGGTTGGGCGGCATGTGCTCGGGTTTCGTGGTATAACCGTAGTTCGGCCTGCCGGTCTGGTGTCGGCAGAGATGAACATTATCGTGATATATCTCGATAATGGGACCGACCTGGTAGACGCACACCCGTTTTCCGGCGAGGTGATACGGTACGCTGTAATGATGGTCCTCGAACCGGATATGGTAATTCGGGGCGACACGCACGTCTATCTTGATGCGGGATATTCTGAATGGGTCGGCAGGCAGCTTCTGGGCGTAGGGTTTGTCCAGCTCTTCGAAGCGCTGCCGCCTCGACTGCCCGCCGTATTCTTTCATGGGGCGGTTGTTGAGCGTCTCAAGTTCTTCCCGGACGGCGGCATTGATCTCGTCCAGAGAGAAGAACTGACTGTTGCGCAAGCGGGCAAGGATAAAGCGCTGGGCCTGTAAAACGGCGCTTTCCACAACGGCCTTGTCTTTTGGTTTACACACGCGAGCGGGCAGAAAGGCAACATGATAATGCCGGGCCATTTCCCCATAGACAGGATTGGCGACCGGATCGTAGCGGTCCGGTTTCTTGACCCCGCTTTTGGTGTTGTCCAGAACAAAAGCGAAGGGAGCAACACCGAAGTAGTCGAGTGAACGAACATGCGACATTGCAAAATCGGGTGTTTTCTGGGTCGGCGTCGCTTCGCCAAAAGTATAGCTGCTTGCGCCCCAGGCGCAGACGAAAAGATCGACCGGGACGAGTTCGCCCGTAGAACGGTCGATATATTCCAGGCCGTCGCCGGAGTAATCGGAAAACACCTTGTCGCCGCCTTTATGGATCACTTTCATGGTGATCTGCGGAGGACGGTGCCGTGCAACGCGATCGTAAAATGCCGTGCGCTTCAAACCATCCGGGTGCTGCTCTGCATACTCTTCCCAAAGGCGCTGCAGCGTCATGTGCGGCTTGGCAAGCTCTTTCTCAATGTACCCGATATCCGGCAAGGTTCCGGCGGTCGTATCGGAAGGCGGCGGTGCCGGAGGAAACAGCGTTTCTTCGAGCGCCGTGTCCGTCAGCGCATCGGGCAGCGGCCACGGCAGTTTCGATCGCTCGAAGCGCTCCAGATAATTGATGACGCTGCCTTTGGATATGGTCAGCGCCTGCGCCGTCTGTTCAGCGCTGATGTTCTTGGACAGCCGGTACTCAAGTACCTGGCGGATCTTTCGCATAGGCGTTCTCCCTCTGCTCATGATGTCTCCTTTCGATGTGGATAAGTACCTCGAAAGAAGACGAAATAGGTTAACCCGAGAACGCTTTCTGAAAAATCGTCCGTCCGGTCAAATAAAAGCGGATTGGGCGGTCAAATTGAGCCGGATTGACCGGTCATTTTGATCCGGATTCGTCGGTCATTTTGAGGCGGATTTGGCGGTCATTTTGAGGCGGATCGGTCAGGCTATAACAATAAATAAGCCTAATATTATTGTTAAATAAATTGTGATACGTTTTTTGGTCATTTTATTTCCATGGCTAACGCCGCGCTAATATGCCGGACTACGACCGCATTTTCCCTCCGCAAACCACGAATCTTTTATGAAGAACCAGCCGACCGCGAGCCACAGGTGTTTGCAAATGCGGACGGTCATGATTTAGCGCGTTGTTAGGCGTTCTCCATTAGTATTCCTTAAATTGTATTCTTATTATACTTTCTTTAATTGGCTTATATTTTACTTGTTTCAAAATAGGGCAAACTGCAACTGTATCATTAACAAATTTAAACCTGGCTCCGCCCCCTAAAGTTAAATTGAACATTGAATTTAGATTGCAAAAAAAATGGATTTTATGATCTAATTTATTATAAATCCAATACTCATAAATTTCTTTTTTGCAATCCTTTGAAATAATTGGGCTGCAAGAATAGCTAAATATGACTATTTTCCCAGATTGCCCATCATAATTAAAGTCGCTTGGAAAACCAGTAGGTTTCTGAATAAAAGAAATATTGAAATTGGTATCGTTTTGAATTAAATATTTATTTGCATTTGATAATTCAATGTTAGTTGTTCTACTGTCTAAAAGATTAAAAATATTTACCCATTTTTCTCTTGAATCTATTCTGTTAATTACCAATAAATTCCCATAAAAAAATGGCCCTCCACCAAAATTGTAACCAATATTCTTTTCAATAAAATCTATACTATCAATTAATTTACCACTATCGGCAGAAAACTTATGTAGCTTTGTGCCGAAATAAACGTAAAGATAACCATTCAAATATTTTAAATCAAGAGCGGATTTATTGAATTTCCATTTTATTTCTCCCTTATTATTGCATTTATATATTTCGGGTCCAAATTCGAAGTAGACTGAGTATTCACTGTCAACATCAAAATTAGTGATTTGTCTATTAAAGCAATCGTTCATTTCTGTTCTCAAGCAATTTTTACAATTACCATACTTAATTGAGAATATTGTATCAACAGTAAATATTGCTTTATTGTTTATTAATAATTCTCTTGAGAAAGGTAAGTTACTCTCAGAGTAAAGGCTTGTAGTTAAGAATAGTAATGTAAATAATAATTTCTTATTCATTTTTATCTCGCCTAACGCCGCGCTAATTTGCCGGACTACAACCGCATTTTCAGCTTGCAAACCACCAATCTTGCTTGAAGAACCGACCGACCGCTAACCAAGGGTGTTTGCAGATGCGGACGGTCATGATTTAGCGCGTTGTTAGGCTTTAATTAGTGTAAATTGCTTATTATTACAGCAGCCAATATTCCACCAAGTATTCCACCTAAAATTGAACTCGTTATTATTGTGGCATTTTTAGTATGATCCTTATTAACTCTTTCTTTCAATTCTATGCTATCTACCGAATTTGATTTTAATTCCTTCTTAAATTCTGAACTATCTTGGAAATTGCTTTTTATTAATAATGCAGTTGCTCGATAACAAGAACTTAAGAAATCCGGCCTTCTTTCTTCGATAATATTTACCACGTCTGCACCACAATTGCACGCTTCCTTTCTAAATATTTCAATTGCATCATCTTCACCGCATGCAAAAGAAAAACCGCTGTCGCCGACCTTAACTCTACCAATAATTTTCACTGAAGTTGAATCGATACGCACATTTTTAACTACATTAACATTACAATTTGAATTCTTTTTATTATTATCGTATTTATATCCATTTCTTATAACAATATGCGTACATCCAATGCCAAGCAATAGAATTGCAAATGAAATTAAAACGTATTTCATTTATTTCTCCTTTTTATGAGCCTAACGCCGCGCTAATATGCCGGACTACGACCGCATTTTCTCTCCGCACGCCACCAATCTTGCTTGGATAGGCGAGGGCTGGCACGCCAAGAGTGTTTGCAAATGCGGACGGTCATGATTTAGCGCGTTGTTAGGAGTTCTTTCTTCATTTCGTAAATACAAAAGGGTATGTTACTTCTGTGACATCATCCCGTTTCTCTATTTGGTCAAAATTTATTGAATTTATTATTACCAATATTTTGGAATCAAACCCGGGGCTATTTGAATTGGATTCAGTAATCTTACTTGATGTAACAACTCCCAAATAGTTTATCTTGAAGAATACAACAACCTTCATATAATCCGGATATTTGTCCTTAAATTCCTCATTATATAATTGCCTTACTCTTCCAATATTTCCCATTATCCCTTTCATAAGATTCTCTCGGCTTCTACCACCAGTTAACGCTCCGCCTTTTACAAATCCAGGCTTAGCCTGTTCTGAATTGGTTGAATTCTGATGGATAGTTTTGTTTGTGCAGCCAAGGCAAAGAGGTAAGAGCACGAGAATTAATATGGATTTCATTGTTTTCAATTTTACTCCTAACGCCGCGCTAATATGCCGGACTACGACCGCATTTTCTCTCCGCACGCCACAAATCTTGTATGAGCAACCGACCGACCGCGAACAAAGGGTGTTTGCAAATGCGGACGGTCATGATTTAGCGCGTTGTTAGCCGGATTTCTTTTGTATTTTTGGTAATATAAAATTGTAATCTAGAAATGAAGAATCCTTTAAACAAAATGAATATAGCCTCAAGGAATCTTCATCGTTGAAAATGGCCTCGATTTTGCAATTGTTTCTATTATAGGCTTCGGAGTGCCATGGAAGACAAGGGATCCTTAATGTAAAACAATTATTAATAACAAAACGGCCTCCACCTCCAATGCAAAGAAAATCCATACGATCTTTCTTAGAGTAAGCCTTCTCGACATTTACCTCTTTTATTGATTCAACAAAAATCTGTGGTAATATCCTTATTGTGTCATATTCATAAACATACTTACGAGCTCCTGGTTCACTTTGGGCAGATTCTTTTTCTTTTGATACAACCAATAATTTTACTGAATCAATCTTCATTGATATAAGATGTTTGTAGGATATTCCCTTATATTTGTTTGGACTGCAATTAAAGAGTACCAATGCAAATGAGATGAATATTGCAGTAAAACAATTGTTGTTTAATGCCAGCTTTGTTATCATTATTATTTCTTTTGATATTGGCTAACAGATATTAGTCTTTAAACGACATAAATAATTAAGTCGACAGACGACATAACAATAATTATTTTAACCGGTAAACCATCCACCTCCCAAGGATACACTTATGACCCTTCATCAGTCAAGTTTGCTCTTGACAGACTATACCGCCACTTTGCAAAAACTACGTGTTCCTGATAATAAAAGCAAGTTCTACGTCTTATGGGTCAAGCGGTTTGGGCGGTTTCTCAATGGTGTTTCATTTGAGCAGGCATCTCCCGGGATGGTGGAAGCCTTTCTGGATGACCTCGCCACCGATCCGAAAATCGAGGAATGGCAGGTTGACCAGGCGCGTGAGGCGGTGATGATCCTTTTTTCCGATCTTCTCAAAATGAACCTGCATTACTCGGGGTTCCGGAAAAATGAGGGGTTCAAGGATTCACTCGCCCCTGGAGATCGTCTCGAAACGCTCCACGGCCGCCTGCTCGGGAAGGTCGTTTCGGAAATCCGGGTCCGCCATTATTCCCTCCGTACCGAGGAAGCGTACCTGGCCTGGATACGGCGGTTCATCACCTTTCACGATTTGCGGGACCCGCAGGACCTCGGCCCTCGCGACATCGGGAAATACCTGGATTTTCTCGCGGGCAAGCGCAATGTTTCGGCGGCAACGCAGAACCTTGCGCTTAATTCGCTCGTGTTCCTGTACAAACAGGTTCTCGGAAAAGATCCCGGCGAATTCGGCGATTTCACGAGGGCGAAAACGGGTTCTCATGTTCCCACCGTGCTTTCCAGGGACGAAATCGAGCGGTTGCTTGGAAACCTTGACGGCGCGTATCGGACCATGGCGGGGATTCTCTGGGGGGCGGGCCTCCGCGTGATGGAATGCGTGCGGCTCAGGATACAGGACATCGATTTTGACCTGCGCAGGATCGTCGTGCGGGATGGCAAGGGCGCAAAAGACAGGATCACCATGCTTCCCGCGCGGTTCGTCGCGCCTATCAAGGAGCAGATCGGTGTGTCCAGAAAGCTGTTTGACGACGATAGGGCCCACAAGGTCCGAGGCGTGTATCTCTGGCCCGCCATCGAGCGGAAGTTTCCCAACGCCGGCAGGGAATGGATTTGGCAGTATGTTTTTCCGTCGGAAAGGCTTTCGGTCGACCCGCGCACCAGGAGCGTGCGGCGGCACCACCTTGATCCCAACGTGCTCCAGCGCCGCATCAAACGCGCCGCGCTTGATGCGGGCATCGCCAAGCGCGTGAGCTGCCACACGCTGCGCCACACCTTCGCCACCCAGCTTCTGCAGGCGGGCGCAGACATCCGCACGGTGCAGGAGTTGCTGGGCCATTCCGATGTGTCAACAACGATGATCTATACGCACGTGCTCAACCGGCCCGGCTTGGCGGCGGCCAGCCCGGCGGACGCCTGAGGCTGGAATCCCCCCGCGGACCGTTGCGTTTACAAATGCGGACGGTCATGATTTAGCGCGTTGTTATGTGGAAATTAGATTTTAATTAAATTGTCTTGACTTATTCCTAAAAAGTATTTTGCAAGAATCGATTTTTCGAATTTCTCTTTGTCATTTGTCTTTATTTTATTAATTTCGCTATCCATTTCGTCTACATTTATGTACCCGATTTTTCTATAATCGTCTATATAATTTCCAGAAAACAGTGAATAAAGATTGCCATTTTCATTTAATTTATAATTTTTTGTTATTGCATCATAATTTCCTGAGAAATAATGAAAGAGCCAAAATATTGAATCTCTTGTTGCAATTATCTTTCCACAATTAGCACATTTAAACAATTTAGCTTTCCCAATTTTATAGTAATTCTTCTTATCATTATTGCCGCAATTAATACAAATTGCTTTTTTACTCCCATTTGGAGTTTTCAAATTATTAACATATGATTGAAATGAGACTTTTCTATTTAATGCAGTTAAATATGAAAAGCAGAAGAATATTTCTTTCCAATAATATCTGTACAATACAAATAAAACAATCCATCCCAAACCAATAAGTATTAAAAAATCAAAGGTTCCATGAAGAATAGAAGCGAAAACGAAAGCTCCAAATATTGTATTTATTTTATACCCCAAATTATTATATAGATATATAGCCAAACCCATAACTGCCGAAAATGCAATATGCATTGGTGTTGATATTCCTAATCTAATAAACAAAAGAGGTAAATTCCCTTGCTCTTTCGTTGCATACATTATGTTTTCTATTAATGAAAACCCTAATGTCAAGCATGATATATAAATAATATAATCAATTGGTTCATCTAAATCTTTTGATAAAAATGGAAGCAAAACAACAAATGTGATAAGTTTAGCAAATTCTTCAACCGGTCCTATTTTAAAATATGCATCCAAGAAATTATTTTGAAAATTATACCCAATATTTTTAAATAATATATAAAGTCCAATAGATATTAGTACGGATATTATTCCACCAATTACCGTAACAAATGACATTTTAACAATTGGTTCTTTTTCAAATATATCGTGATCTCTAATGTAATTAATTGAAAAAGCACCCAAAATAAACGAAATTACAACTGCGATATATTTTATCATTATTTCTCCACATAACGCCGCGCTAATATGCCGGACTACGACCGCATTTTCAGCTTGCAAACCACCAATTTTGCTATGAGAACCAGCCGCCCGCACGCAAAAGCTGATCGCACCCGCGGACGGTCATCAGCGAGCGCGTTGTCAGCAGCTCTTTCATTGCTTTTTAGTGTTGTGGCTATGGATTTACTTAATTTGCTTTAAATTTTCCCCAATTGCTTGGAGGTATCGGACCAAAATAGGGAAGATATTTGTCTATCAATCTATATCCAATACTGTCGGCTAAGGCCATTAATAGTGTGTCTTTACTAAACGATTTTACCCAATTTTTATAAATTTGACCATTTAATGAAAGGGTATCTGATTTCCATAGGTATGAGCTTGCGTATCGTTGCCAAGAAGAATCTGCGAAAATGAGGTATGCTATTAATGAATCTGTTCTAATTGTTATTATTGACTGAATTAATGTGTTGGAAAATACGGTGTCAGTTTCATAGGAAGAATAGATTGCCGAATACCCGTACCAATACCAGTTTCCAATTAGATTTTCAGTGTCGATGCTTGAGATGGGATTTGAATTGTTTCTTGTACATCGTGCAAAGAATAAAATACCCATGAGACAAATTATGCACAAGAGCGACCTATTCATCCTTTTCTCCTTTTTTACCGCTGACGGGTGTCAGTTTACAAACTCCATGATGTCAAATCATCATCGTTACTTTTACCGCTTTTCCGCATATTCAACTTTGAATATAATAATCCCGTCATCCAATCACAAATCAAGCCCTATTTCTTATAAAAATCCGTAAAAATTATATATTTTGTGCAGTCAGGCGGTCTTATACGGAAACGGCGTTATGAGGCATGCTGCGATTAGTGCGGTGTCGTTGGGCATGATTTTATGCCTCTTGATTATCGTCGCCCATTCGCAGACCATAAAGCTCGGGCCCGCGGAACTTATTTACAGCGACGCCGCCCTCAACGGTAAAACAATCATGCCCGGTGTAAGGCCCGGCGGTTCGGTGCGCACCATCACCGTTGACAACGGCGACCCGCCGCATTTCATCATCGACGCGCCGCTCAGCACGATCAGAAACGGCACCGCCATGGATTTTCTCGTCAGCAACTGGCAGGGAATCGACAAATGCCTCGGCACGCCGCTGGACCCTTTCCAAAAAAGATACTGGGGCCTTCCGCGGGAGAAGCTGTGGATGAATTCCTCGGTGTTTCTCAAGGACCGGGACACCGTCTCGGGCGGGGGCGGGGGCGCGGAGTATTGGCGGGACGTGCCGTGGATTTCGAATGTCTATAGGGTGCAGGATGACGGGGTCCCCGGAATCGGAAAAGGAGACCTGCTCGGGTTCGCGCACGTGGAGTGCTCGAAGGTGCCGAAAAACGGCGCCGGGTTTTACCGGAAGACTCTTTACAAAATAGGATTGGCGTTCTGCCGCGCCAAAGACGGCGCGGCGAAATGGGTGTATTGTTCGGACATCCTGTTCACAAAAGACCGGTACGGCGAGGAAATTTCCGATTGTAAAAAATATCCCTGGGGCAACGGCATGACGTGCCCCGGCTTTCTGCTCCATAACATCGGCGGGGCCCCGTACATAGTGAAAAACGATTCGTTCTACGTGTACTTCATGGACTGGGACACCGCAGACACGAAATGGAACGCCAGGCACTGGCCCGCGCGCATCTGCGTCGCGCGTGCGCGGGTGAAGGACGCGCTTGAGGAAATTTCAAAACGGATCGCGGCGCCGCCGGTCGCCTGCCCGCCTCCGTTTTCCGATTTGTGGAGAAAGTTTGACGGCAGCGCATGGTCGATCATGGGCAACAGCGCAAAAAGTGCGGGCAGGGAGGTGTTTGCGCCGTACCATGGCGACCCCGGCCTCGACATTCACGGCGACGCGGCCTATTGCGGGCCGCTTAAAAAATATCTGATCACCGTTGACATGCCGGGCGCGGGAAAGCTGCTGCTCTATTCTTCGAAGGACGGCCTGCATTGGGACGGTGCGCCCCTGGAGCTCGACGACGATACGGCATGGCGAATGCCGCATTCCTGTTTCGCAACGCTTGCATCCGACGCGTCAATTGATTGCCATGAAGTGGGAAAGCAGTTTTATGTGATTTGGCCGCGCACGAAAAATGCAGACCCGACGGTCCAGGAATTGTGGAGACGGGAAGTTGATATCGTCAAGTAATAGGTTTTGTCTGGTGGGGGAGTCTCCCCCTGGGGTGCAGCTTCCGCCGCTGGCCCGGAGGGCCGGGGTGAGGTCATCCTTGACGCACCACATGTCCGGTTGGCGCCAATGCAAGTTATTTACTAATAAGAACTTCGCCGCCGCGTTAGGGGCGACTGGAGGCGCCGGAGCGCGGTGCTGCCCGGCCGACCCCGCAAAGCGGGGGAACGTCCAACTTTTTTAAAACTCACTAATACTGCGATTACTCTCGCCTCTACAACCAACTATTTTTATCTAACTATGCAATCCGTCCCCAACCGCAACGCCCCCTGCTACTGCGGCAGCGGCAAGAAATACAAGAAATGCCATATGCTGCTGGACCAGAAGTCGGGCGCGGCGCAAATAAAACCGAAGCGCAGGCTCGCCAAGACGCAATCCGAGATCGAGGCCATGCGCGGGGCCGGCGCCTTCAACGGCGAGCTCATGGATTACATGCGGCGGTTTGTCAGGGCCGGCGCATCGACCCTGGAGCTCGATACGCTCGCGCACGACTACACCGTGCAACACGGCCATACGCCCGCGTGCCTCAATTACAAGGGTTACCCAAAGTCAATCTGCACGTCCATCAACAACGTCGTGTGCCACGGCATCCCGTCGGCGCATGACGTGCTCAACAACGGCGACATCGTGAACGTCGACCTCACCACCATCGTGGACGGCTTTTACGGCGATTCGTCGGAGACGTTCATGATCGGCGACGTGGGGGAGAAGGCCAGGCATCTTGTGATGGTGACGGCAAAGGCGATGCTGCTCGGCATTGCCGCATGCAGGCCGGGCAATCATCTGCAGGCCATTGCCCGGGCCATTGAGCCGTATGCGCGGGCGCAGGGCTGCTCCGTGGTGCACCAGTACACGGGCCACGGCGTCGGCACTCAGTTCCACGAGCACTTCAGCGTGTATCACCATATCGCGACCGACGGCGACGACGTGGAGCTCGAGCCGGGCATGACGCTCACCGTGGAGCCCATGATCAACCTCGGCGGATGGGAAGTAGTCACCGACCCGCGCGACAAGTGGACCGTGCGCACCAAGGACGGCTCGCTGTCCGCCCAGTTCGAGCACACGGTGCTCGTCACCGGTGGCGCGCCCGAAATCCTCACGCTCACCCCGTCGCAAAAGAAGGCGGGCGCGGCCATCATCGTGCCCGGCATGGACCTTTCATGAAGCCCACCCGCCTCTTCGACACCGATGTTCCCCCGCCCTCAGAGCGCGTGATCCTTGCCGGGCTGTTTACAGAAGGGACCGATCCGGAGCTGTTCGAGATTGACATGAAGGAAATGCGCATGCTGTGCGCCACCGCGGGCGCCACCATCGCCGAGACCGCGGTGCAGCGCCGCGACGCGCCGGTCGCGTCGACCTACATCGGCACGGGCAAACTGGAAGAGATCCGCGGGCTCATGAAGCGGCACGGATGCAAGACCGTGGTCATCGACGGCCAGCTGTCGCCCGGCCAGGTGCGCAACATCGAGAAGATCGTGGAGGGCAAGGTGATCGACCGCGCCCAGCTCATCCTCGACATTTTCGCCAAGCACGCGCGCACCAACGAGGCCCGCATCCAGGTGGAGCTCGCGCAGATGAAAACGCTGTACCCGCGGCTCACGCACGCGTGGACCCACTTTTCCCAGCAGGTGGGCGGCATCGGCACCACCGGGCCGGGAGAAAAACAGCTCGAGGTGGACCGCCGGCTCATCAAGAAAAAGATCAGCGACCTCAACGACCGGCTCAAGGCAATCGAGAAATCCCGCGCCACGCAGCGCAAGTCGCGCGCGGGCGAGTTCAAGGTGACGCTCGTGGGCTACACCAACGTGGGGAAATCGTGCCTGCTCAACGCGCTGTCGGGCGCCGACGTGCTCGTGCAGAACAGGCTTTTTGCCACGCTCGATACGGCCACGCGCCGTACGTTCATACAGGGGATCGGTGAGATCGTCATCTCCGACACGGTGGGCTTTCTGCGCAAGCTCCCGCCCGATCTTGTCGCGTCGTTCAGGGGGACGCTCGAGGTGGTGTCGCAGGCCGACCTGCTCCTCATCGTGATGGACGCGGCGAGCCCGTGGTCGGACCGCCAGCTCGCGACTGTCAAGGAAGTGCTCGCCGACCTCGGCGCCGACCACATCCCGCACCTGCTGCTGTTCAACAAGATCGACCTTGTCGCCGATCCGGTCGCGCGGAAAAAACTTTCGGTCAATTATCCCGACGCGCTGCTCGTTTCCGCGCTTTCGCCGGATGACATGGCCGTGGTGAAGGAGCATGTCGCGGAAATAATCAGGACGTATAAAAAAGACGCCGCCGCGGCCGACATCATAGCGAAGAAGACGAAGGAACTGAACAGGGATCCGGATGAGCCGGCGGGATTGCCCTGGGAAAATAGATAAAATTTTAATTCAGAGTTGGGCGTTCCCCTCGCCTTCGTCAAGACTCAGGCTCGGGTCGGCCCTCCTTCCGGTCCACCCCTTCGGGTGCTTCTCCCTCGTCAGGGATTTCCAAGGGTCACAAGGGTCGTCGTCCTTCGGCCCGGCCTCCAACCCGCCTGACGCACCGGAATTGGCAGTATTGCCGGTTTTCATCATCCCCCTTGTCAAGGGGATGGCGCCGGAGGCGGAGGGGGATGGACCACCGCGGTCGCGTTGCGAAGGGGCGACGCCTCGGGTAATCGGCGACCCGGCCGATGGGCATAGGGCGGTCCGGCAACGAGGCGAACAGCCGAGCCCGGAGGGAGACCGACCATAGCCCGCGCTTCAGCGAGGGCGAGGGGAACGCCCAACTTAATTTATCAAATCAAAAAGAATCATTTTTATGCAAGCACCACAACTTTTATCCAAGCCCCGCTACTCCATCCTCGACGGCCTGCGCGGCGTGGCCGCGGTCATGGTGGTGATCTTCCACGTTTTCGAGGCGCATGCCCGTGGCCATTTTGACCAGATCGTAAACCACGGATACCTGGCGGTCGATTTCTTCTTTGTCCTCTCCGGCTTCGTGGTCGCCTATGCCTACGACGACCGCTTCGTCTCCATGGGCGTCATGGGTTTTTTCAAGCGGCGGCTGGTCAGACTCCATCCCATGGTCATCATGGGCTCGGTCGTCGGCGCGGCGCTCTTTTACTTTGGAGACTCGGTGGTGTGGCCGGACATCCACAAGGTGCCGGCGTGGAAGATGCTCGGGATGACGCTGATCGGTTTTACCATGGTGCCGGTGCCGGTCTCAATGGACATACGCGGCTGGCGGGAGCTGTACCCCATCAACGGACCGGCCTGGACCCTGATGCTTGAGTATATCGCAAACCTTTTGTACGGGCTTGTCATAAGGCACTTGCCCAAGTGGGCGCTGGGGGCGCTGGTGTCCGCCGCGGGATGCGCGCTTGTCAACCTTGCGGTGTTCGGCCCCCACGGCGACGTGGTGGGCGGCTGGTCCATGACGGGGGAGCAGCTGAACATCGGGTTCACGCGGCTCGTGTATCCGTTCTTTGCCGGCCTGCTGCTTTTCCGCATGGTAAAGCTGATAAAAATCAAACACGCCTTTTGGCTGTGCAGCCTGCTCATCGTGACGGTCTTTTGTGTGCCGCGTATCGGCGGCGCCCATCATCCCTGGATGAACGGCCTGTACGAGTCGTTTTGCATAATCTTCATTTTTCCGCTTATCGTGTTTCTGGGGGCAAGCGGCACGCATGAAGGGAAATACGCCTCACGCGCGTGCAAGTTCCTGGGCGACATCTCGTATCCGATTTACATCACGCACTATCCGATAATTTACTGGTACACCGGGTGGGTCGCCGACAAAAAACTTTCCTTCGGCCAGGCATATCCCGTCGGGCTGCTCGTAGTAGTATCCAGTATCATTCTCGCATATTTGTGCTTCGGGTTTTATGACGTGCCGGTGCGGCGGTGGTTGGGGAAAAAGGTATTATTAAAAAATGAATAAAATAATTTTTATTGCGGGGGAGGTCTACCCCTTCGGGTACTTCCAAGGGTCGTCCCCCCGGGGTGCAGCTTCCGCCGCCTCCTTGACAAGAAATAGAATCAAAAAGGCGGCGGCGATCCGCACACGCACCCCTCTTTGGCGCCGGTGCCCCCGTGATTCGCAGGCACGCTTAGTGGCCGGCGAGACGAAGGTGGCAGCGCGAGCTTTACACGGTGGAGAAAGGCAAGTATTATAGCAATTTCGGAAAGATGTTAAGGCTTTTACAAATGCAATAATTGACCTATTACGGCGCGTCAGGCAGGACTGGAGGCGGCCAGGGGGAAACGCGAAGCGGTGCCCCCACCAAATGAGACTTGTTATGAGTAATCAAATATCATTCCTAAAACCCGAACACCTCGCCCCGATCCGAAACCTCACCCTTCGGACCAAGGCGATCGTCGAGGGAACCATCGCGGGACTTCACAAAAGTCCCTATCACGGGTTTTCCGCGCAGTTTCTCGAATACCGGCCCTACCTGCCGGGCGAGGCGGCGCGCCGCATTGACTGGCGCAAATACGCGAAGACCGGCCGGTCCGTGGTGCGGCTGTACGAGGACGAGACCAACCTGTTCGCGTGGCTGCTTCTTGACAAAAGCGCCTCGATGACGTTCAATTCCACCGCGGCGATGAGCAAATTCGAATATGCCCGGACGCTGGCCGCGTCGCTTTCGTGGATCCTCGTCCGCCAGCGCGACGCGGTGGGGCTGTACGCCTTCGACAGCGGCGAACACGTGATGCTGCCGCCGCGCTCCACCAACACCCAGCTCAAGGCCATACTCACGCGCCTCGAAACCATGGCGCCCGGCGGGACCACCGCCATTGCACGGTCGCTGTCGCGGCTCGCGGAGACGATCCGCAAGCGCGGGCTGTGCATCGTCATCTCGGACCTGCTCGACGAGCCGACGGCGATCATCACGGCACTGCGGCATCTGCGGTTCAAGCGCCAGGACGTGATGGTGCTGTGGGTGCTCGACCCGCTCGAGCGCGCGTTTTCCGCCGCCGGCGGCCTTGACGTACGCGACCTTGAGACGGGCGCCGGCGTCGCGGTGGACGGCCTCACCGCGTCGGAATATTTTTCCCGGGGCATGCTCGGCCACCAAAAGGCGATCGAGGACGCGTGCCGGTCGCTGAGGATCGGGTTTGAGCCCGTGGTCACCAGTGAACCGTTCCAGAAGGCGCTGTTGCGCGTCTTGGCAAAACGGAGGCGGCTGTTTTGAGCGGAATATCCTTTGTCCATCCGGAATTTCTCTGGGCGCTTTCCGGCCTGGCCATCCCGGTCATTGTCCATTTCCTCAACCGCAAGCGATCACGGCGGCTCGAATTCTCCACGATCAGGTTTTTTTCAGCCGGAGCCGTTTCCACCAGCAGGATGCGGCGGATCAAGCGGCTTCTTCTGCTGCTCGTGCGCATGGCGGCGATAGCCGCGGTGGTGGTCATCTTCAGCGGGCCCTATAGTGCAAAAGACCCCTTCATGGTCCTTTCGAATCCCGGCGCGTCGGTGTACGCCTTTGTTGATCCCACCATGAGCATGGACTACCGCGACGCGGGAATGCCCCTGTGGAAGAAAAGCTTTTTCCTGTGCGATACGCTTTCCCAATACCTGCCCGCGGCGGCGAAGCGGTATTTATACAACGAAGGACGGTCCGAATTCGTACAGGTAAAGTCATTCGGCGCGCCCCCCGAACCGTTTGTCAGGCACGGCCCGGCGGACATTGACAAAATGGCGTTCGCGCTCCCCGGTTCGACCGGGCGCGGGGCCGGCATGGCCGCGCTTGCGGTGTTGTCTGATTTTCAGCAGAACATCGGCGGGCCGCTTGACACCATGCTTGTCCGCGTTTCTTTGCCCGTGCTTCTCGTGAGCGTCGCCCCTTCGGAGCCCCGGAACTGCGGCATTCGGGACGTGTCGCTCTCGGCGGCCAACCGGTCCGTGATAACGGTGCGCGTCGCCTGCCAGGGGAGAAATCTTGACAGTGCGGGAATATCGGTTTCCGCCGGCGGCATGCGCTGCGGCCGCGCCGCGGTGAGCGCCGGTCCCGGCCGGGCCGAAAACGTGCCCGTGACCGTCACCGCCGATTTGCAAAACCCGCTCGGCACGGTCACGCTCGACTGCGACGACCCGTTCCCGGCCGACAATGCATGGTATTTTGTGCGCGGCGGGGGCGGCGCCCTGCGCGTGCTCGTGGTGGGCGAGCCGGACGAATGCTTTCCCGTCGCCGCCGCGTTCAATTCGCTGGGCGCGTCGCAATGGGCGGCCAAGAGCCGGCAGGCCCATATCGTATCGTACGACGACATCGATTCCGCGGCGCTCGTGGTGCTTTGCGGGGTGAGGCAGCTGTCGCCGCCGCTTGCCATCCTGCTGCACAACCGGTCGTTCGGCCAGAAGGCGATCCTGTTTTCGCCGGCGACCGACAGCGCATACGCAAATGTAAACGGGACGATCCTTCCGGTGCGCGATCCCGCGTCATGCGCCGTGGTTTATGACCCAAAGCCGCACGCCGTTGTCCTGCCCGACACGGTGTCCCAGTTGTTTTCCGGGTTCAAGCGCCTCAAGGACGCGGACGCGGCGGTGTCCCGCTACTGCACCGGGCTGCCGGGCGGCGCGCTGCTGCGTCTTGACAACGGCAAGCCCTTTGCGACCCACCTCGTCGACTCCATGGGGAATTCCTGGGTGATGGCCGCGGCGCCGCTCGGCATGGCGCGCGAGGCGAGGCCCGGCGGAGCCCTGTTCGAAACCGGGCTGTACGTGCCGCTGCTTGACAGGCTGGCAAAGTTCGCGCTGTCGGCGATCCAGAAGGGACAGCAGTCATGGGTCGCGGGCGTTCCCGCGAAAAACCCCTTTTTCGGCGCCAAGCGCGGCGCGCTCGTGTTCGACGCCGCCGGAAAACTCATTTCGCGTTGGTCAAGCCAGCCGCTCGTTGCGTTTTCGTCGCCCGGCCATTACCGCATCCAGCCCGACGGCCAGCCGTCGTTCTGGGTGGCGGTTGAAATGGACACCGCAGAGGCAGACTTCACGTACAGGGCGCCCGTCATCCCCGCTTCAAAAGCCGCGTCGGTAAAATTCCTCTCTTCCCGGCAGTTCGGGGCGTTTGTAAAATCCAGACGGTCTGGTTCTTATTCACAATGGGTCTGGATTGTTCTGGGCTTGCTTCTTCTCGCAGAGGTGTTTTTGTGGGAGAAGAAACGAATGCCTTCAAGTTTGCAAAAATAAAAGTATCTGGTGGGGGAGGGCTCCCCCTCGCTTTGGCCCGGTCGCTCCTCGTTTTTACCTTTTGTTTCCCATCCGCAATTATGTGCGACCGGTCCTCCGCTGCCCCCTCCTGGGTGCAGCCGGGAACCATCCGCTGCAAGCCCGAACCTGCCGCTGGGCGCGCCCTTGTAGCCCTTGATTACCATGGCATTCCATGTGATTGTAATTCATCACGCCCATTTCACAAAAACAAATAGTACCATAAAACTCATCAGGGGAAACTTTTCCCTCATAGATCATTTATTTTTTATATTGAAATCATGAACAAAGCCAATCATCCATATCTTGAACTACTGTATTCCAGGACCCCTATAATTTTCGACGGAGCCATGGGAACACAGATTCAGGAACTCGGGGTCAGGCCTTCCGATTTCCGCGACCACGAAGGATGCAATGAGATCCTCAATGTGTCGCGGCCCGATCTCATCACCAGGATCCACACCAACTACCTGCGGTCAGGCGCGCATGTCATCGAGACCAACACCTTTGGCGCGAACCGCGCAAAGCTCATGGAATACGGGCTCGACGGCTCGGTCGCGGAAATCAACAAAACGGCCGCGCAGCTCGGCAGGGCCGCGGTTGCGGAGGCGTGCTGCAACCATGCCTGTTTCGTGTGCGGCACCATGGGACCCACCGGCATTCTCTCGTCTCAAAGCGCGGGCCGGAAGAAATTCGATTTCAACGGGACCGCTGCGCTGTTCCGCGAGCAGGCCACGGCGCTGCTCGACGGCGGGGCGGACCTCCTGCTCCTCGAGACCATGCATGACCTTCTCGAGCTGCGCGCCGCGGTTTCCGGGATCAGGGGTCTTCTTGACGAACGCGCAATTACTATTCCGCTCCAGGCGCATGCGAGCATGGACGCGGCCGGCCGCATGCTTCTGGGCTCGGACCTCATCGCGTTTCTTGCCGCGGCCGCGGGCATGGGCGTCGACGTTGTCGGCCTTAACTGCAACACCGGGCCGCATGAGATGAAACGCCACGTGGAGGAACTGCTGGGTCTGTCGCCGCTGCCGGTGTGCATGATGCCGAACGCGGGCATGCCGAAAAACGTAAACGGCAAGGCCGTATATGACATGGGGCCCGACGAGTTCTGCAACACGATCGTTCCGCTTGTCTCGGAGAGGGGGCTCAATGTCACGGGAGGGTGCTGCGGCACGACGCCGGCGCACATCACCGCGCTTGCGAAGGCGCTTGACGGAAAGAAGGCCGCCCGGCGCACCATAACGCCGAAAACGTTTTGCGGGTCCGGCATTTCGGGAAAAGACCTTGAAACGGAAAAAAAACCTTTTATCATCGGCGAACGGCTCAACACCCAGGGCTCCAAAAAGACAAAGGAGCTTGTTCTTGCAAAAAATTACGACGAGCTGTATCAGGTGGCGCTGGGCCAGGCCCAAATGGGGAGCAGCATTCTTGACTTGTGCGTGGCGGTGAGCGAAGCCGACAACGAAAAAGAGACCATGGCGGCGCTCGTTTCGTTTTTGTCCGAGCGCGTGGCGCTGCCCTTTTCCATCGACTCAACCGATCCCGCGGTCATCGAGGCGGCGCTCAAGGCCTGCCCCGGGGCCGCGCTTGTCAATTCGATCAACCTCGAGGCGGGCGGCAAGCGCGCCCGCGCGATCCTGCGGCATGCCAAACAATTCGGCTGCCCAGTCATCGCGCTCACCATCGATGATGACGGAATGGCAAAGACCGTCGAGAAAAAAATGGAAATCGCCCGCCGGCTCCGCGACCTTGCCTGCGGCCAGTTCAATCTGCCGGAGCATTTTTTATACATAGACCCGCTCACCTTCACACTCGCCGCCGGGGACGCCGAAGGCGCAAACGCGGCGAAGGCGAGCCTCGAGGCGCTTGCCCGGATAAAAACGGAAATGCCGGGCGTGCGCACGGTCATGGGCGTGAGCAACGTTTCGTACGGCCTTTCGCCCGCGTCGCGCAGGGTGCTCAACAACGTCATGCTCAATCACGCGGCCGAGGCCGGGCTCGACGCGGCGATATTCAATCCGCTGCATCTTGACAGAATAGATACCTATGCCCCGGCGGTCCGCGAAAAGGCCGAGGCCCTGCTGTTCAACCGCGCGCCGCAGGCGCTGGCCGATTTTATTACCGTGTTTGACGATAAAAAAAGCGGCGGCGCCGGTATGAGCCGCGAAGCGGAAAAAACCGCGCTTTCGCCTGAGGAGCAGCTCCGCAACAAGGTGATCAACCGGGACCGCCGCGACCTGGCGCCGTTAATAAACGGTTTGCTGGAAAAACACGAGCCGCAGCGCATCCTCGACGAGATTCTGCTGCCCGCCATGGCCATGGTCGGCGAGAAAATGGACAAAGGGGAAATGATCCTGTCGTTTGTGCTGCAGGCCGCCGAGGTCATGAGGGAGGCGCTTTCCATCCTTGAGCCGCGCCTTGCGTCGAAAAACATGGCGCGGCGGGGGAAAATCGTGCTTGCCACGGTGTACGGCGACGTTCACGACATCGGGAAGAACCTGGTCGCCACGATCCTCAGGAACCAGGGATACAACGTGGTCGATCTCGGCAAACAGGTGCCTTCCCCGGACATCGTCGCCGCGGTGAAGCGCGAAAAGCCCGACGCCGTGGGCCTTTCCGCGCTGCTGGTCTTCACCAGCCGCGAAATGGCCGCGTGCGTGGCGGCGCTTGACAGGGAAGGAATAAGCGTGCCCGTGCTCATCGGCGGCGCTGCCGTGAACAGGGACTTTGCCTCGCGCATTTCGCGTCTGGAAAGCGGCGGCGCCTACGCGGGCGGCGTGCATTACGCAAAGGACGCGTTCGAGGCGTCGAAGATCCTTGAGGGGATAAAGAAGCCCCAGGCTTTTATGGAGAAAAAGGCGGAGCATCCGGCGGCCGGCCGGCCGCCTATAGAAGCAAAAACGCAGAAGCCGGAGCAGCCGCCGTATCCCGAAATGGTGACGCCCCAGTTCTACGGCACAAGTCAGGTGTTGAGGTGGGATGTGAAGTCGCTCTTGTCAACAATCGACACCAAACGCCTGTTCAAAGGGTATTTCGGCGGCGGCAATCTGGATAAAGAGGCCTTTAAAACAGCTTGCGAAAAGGAATTTCAACCGGCGTATGACCAGATTACACGGCTTATCAGCACGGAAAACCTTGTCGATGCTGCGGGGCTGTACGGGATTTTTCCGGCATATACTGACGATGACAAACTGGTAATCCTTGACCCCGGCGACTATTCCTCGCACCGTGCCGAATTTATTCTGCCAAGGGTCGAACGCAAAAAAAACCGTTCCATCGCGGATTACTTCCGGCCCGAAGGCGACGTGATTGCCGTGCAGATCGTCACCATGGGCAAGGCCATTGACGAAAAATGCAGCGCCTTTCTTAAAAACGAAAACAAGTACGCCCTCGGGTTTTATCTCAACGGCCTGGCCAATTATCTCACCGAACTTCTTGCCGATAAAGTCACGGCGGAGATCCGGCGCGCGTTTCTGATTCCCGCCGACCGCGGCAGGAGGTACAGCTTCGGGTATCCGGGACTTCCGGGCGTGGAGGAGCAGGTGAAACTGTTCGAGCTCCTCGGCGTTGAGGAACGGCTCGGCGTGTCGCTGACTTCCGGCTTCCAGATGGTGCCCGAACATTCGACCATGGGAATTTTCGTGCACCATCCCGAGGCGGAGTATCTTTGATATTCCGATTTTGTCGGCCGGAAAACCGTGGCAGGATATTTTTACCCCGCCTATTGCTTTACAAAAACGAACACGACCGTGGTGCCGGTGGAGTCGTACGCAAACGAGGTCGGTCGGTTGGGGTTCCCCGGCTCGTTTGCCGCATAGGTAAGCGTGTCGCTCGAGACTTTGTAGATGCCCAGACTTGTTTTTCCCACGTAGGCCGTATTTGCGCATTGCGTGATCACCACGTCCATTGTTTTCGGATTCGAAGCGGCATTGATCGAAAAGGTGCCCGCGTACCCGATGATCAAACCAAGTGAAAAAGAAAAATTATTGCCCGTGAAAACCGCGGTAAAGGTGTTTGTATCCCCAAGGGTATGGCCTTTCCATGTGCCTTCGAGCGAGGTGGCCGTCGGACCCGGACCGGTGGGGCCGGAGGAGGTGGAACTGGAACAGTTCAAAATTGCGGTAGATAGACAAATGGTAACCAGACAGGCAAATAAGCATGAAATGAATGAACGCATAATGGGCACTCCCTGATGAAGTTTTATTCCGTCAATTATCTCTTTTCAATCTGCGTGAAAACTTTACGCCGGCTCCATGCTAATCATAATCCTACAGTTCCGCCGGCAAAAATTCAATCATGGCTTTCCGCCCAACTCTTCAATTTCATGAACCCTTCACCGGCTTTTAGCGACTATTGTTTTGTTAAGCGACAAAGGCGTGTTCCATAATCCCTTGCCGTTATCCTCGGCGGGCGGCCGATGAAAAACCTTCTTCATTCATTCTGCGCCATTCTTGTCCTTGCATTACTCGGTTCCGTTTTTGCATCCACCTATCCATCGGTAAATAAAAGTACCGGGCATTCCATCGCCAAAACCACGGCCACGGGCCTTTCCAAATCAGCAGCCTCCGACACGATCATGAATGTCCAGGATTTCATGTACGACGGCAGTGATTCGCTGGCCGAAGTTTTCACCTACCGTTACGACCAGAAGCTCCGTCCGTTTGCGCGGACCGGCTATACCATGTTTGACAGGTTTGAGTACGACAAGCGCGACATGCCGGTGGTAACCTGCATCGTGGGCGGCACTCTGCTGGAATGGTTCACCACGGCCTACGACACCCAGAGCCATTGGTTGACAAGAGATACTTATCATTATTGCCCGACCTCGACATACGGTTCAAATCCGGCATATTCAAGTTTTATGTATGATTCCCTGACGGGCAGGATCGCCAGGGAAGACGTCTGCGACGGCATCGGGTGGGTGATGTATTCGCTCACCTATTCCTACGACCGGTTCGGCAGGCTCGTCAAAGTATATGCGCCGGGCGTGGTGCGCACCGAGCTTGTCTACGGCCCTGTTCCCAAACCGGCGCCGGTGACGGTTGCGACCATGCAGGGTGATTGGCGCACCGGTTCGATGGATTACGGTTGCTCCACGATCCGGTTGGAGGGATATTCAAGCGATTATACGTTTGTTGGAGATTCGTTTTTTTGCAGAAGGTATTGTTTTACCGACGCGATAAACCCCTCGGACACCTGCAGCACGACATTTGAGTGGACGTTGTATATCAGGGGAGCTTTCAGCATCAACCAGGACAGCATTGTTTTTATCGGGCTCTATACCGACAGCAATTTCGTTATAAGAACCGGCGGCTGCGCTTACGGACCCAGGCAGTGGGGAACCTGGAACCAGACCTATCTTTACCAATTGAGCGGAACGACCATGATCCTGTTTGATCATTCGTTCGGTTATCTGCCCGAGCCAACCCCGGTCATCTGGATGAATAAAACAGTCTCAACCGCTTCCAGGCCTGCGGCCTTGTCAAGTCCCCGGCCCGCAGCCGCCCGCATTATTGAAACGGCGTATTACACCGCAAGCGGCCGCAGGCTTTCCCTCACGCCGGCGCAGCTTCGTTCCCATCCCGGAATCGTCATCACGGCGCAGCGCTTGGCTGACGGCAAAGTTGAGGTCAAAAGAGGATTCGGCAAATTCAGATAAGGGAAATTCACCGAGAATAAAAACGCCCTCGGGTGAGGGCGTTTTTATCATACCACTATTTGTCAATTAAAAAACATCCAATATATCACGGATATTCCAGCACGCTCGACGACGCCACGCCGCCCACGCCGTTGATGACGTGCGTGATCTCCCCGCCGCCCAGTTTCTCCGTCACCAGGTGGTGCATCTTGACGCCGGGAGCGTTCGCGGGAACTTCAAACGCGTTGGTGGAGACCACGTCGTTCCTGAAAACGGAGTACACGCCGAGGCCCCAGGCCTCGTGGGTCAAGACGCCGTCGGAAACCTTGTACGACGGAAAACCGAGAATGCCGTTGCCCTCCGACCAGCTGGCGTTGTCCGGCGGGTCGTAAGGCATTTCCGATTGGTAAAAGAACGTGCGGCCGTTGTTGCCGTTCCACCAGGTCTGAAAGGCCTGCGTGTGCTCCACGAACAGGCCGTACACGGTCACGTTGTTGCCGTTCACGATAAGGCCGTTTGCGTTTTTATTCGAGTTCCAGCCCGCGCCCGTGCCGTGGTCGGCGCGCCACAGCCAGGTATGGTCGTAGATCACGTCGTTGCTGTTGATCATGACAAAGCAGGTCGCCAGACCGTTGTACTGGCCGCCCACCCTGCAGAAAATGTCATACAGGCATGTCGGATTTTTGGAATGGTCAACGGTTGAACCGGAGTCGCCGATTTCCAGCAGCACGGGCGCGTTCTGCATGCAGCCTTCGAGCAGGAAGCCCCCGACCTTCACGCCGTCGACGTCGGACACCTTCAGGGCGACGTTCCCGTTGGTCGGGACAAGCGTGGGATAGCCGATGCCCAAAACGATGGTGCCGGGCCGCGTGACCAGGACCGTGCTTTCCAGGTTGTAGTGTCCGGGCGTGAACAACAGGTTTTTCCCCTGGCTCAAGGCGGCGTTGATGCTCGCGGCGTTGTCGGAGGTCTTCGTGATGTAGAACAGGTCGATCGGAAGCCGCGTGCCGGGAGTCGCGCCGTTTGCCCACGAGACTCCCGCGGTGCTGTCGCGCCTGAGATCGGGGACGATAACGGAATAATTATTGCTTTTGTCAATTACGAGGAACGGCTTTTCCGCGATGAGCGGGGTCTTTGCCACCACCGTGCGGTTGACGCCCGACGAGGCGGGCGCGCCCGTGACGCCCACGAACACCATGTTCCAGTTGCCGCCGCTCCAGGTGCCGTACGCATCGTTTCTCGAAAAGTACTGCTGCTGCGACCCCGAGCTTATCGTGCCGTCAACCTTGCTGTCCGCGAAAAAACCGCCGCTCGACCATCCGCCGTCGTCGAGCGCCACGTCGCCCTTGATGTGCATGCGGCGCACCGGCGCGCCCTGCGAGGCCGCCCAGCGGTTCAAACCGCTCGTGGGGGTCACGCAGATGCCCGCGCACGCCCGCCAGAACGTGCACGTGGCGTTGCCGCCCATCCAGTCGGCCTCGGAATGCACCTGTCCCGTTATCTGCACGCTGTCCGGGCTGGTGCCGAGGCCCAGCACCTCGGTGTAGAAGCCGACGTTGACATCAAGGGAATACGACCCGGGCTTGAACAGCAGCGCGTACCGGTTCCCGCCGAACTGCGCGGCCAGCTGCGGGTCGTTGATCGCCGAAAGCTGGCTCTGCATGGCCGCCATGTCCTGCGACGGGTCGAAGATATACACGTTCGGTCCGAAATCCGGCGATGTTGCCGCCTGGCTCAGCGTGATATTCTTTGTGCCGGTGAGAACGGTCAGCTGCTCCATGTACGATGCATACCCGGACTTTGTGGCCTGGAGCCAGTCGGACGCGGCGGTCTTTTGCAGCGGCCCGCGTGAAGATCCCGGATCCGGATCAAAAACCATTGTTTCCGACAAAGGGTTGATCTTGCAGGTGACAGCTTGTTCGCCGGATTGCAGCCGCATCAGGACCATGGACCGCCCGAGGTCCCTGAGACTGAAGGGAACCTTTGTCGTTCCCCGCGCAAGATATCCATTATACGCCGTCGCCAGGAGTGCGCCGCGTGCGTCAAAAAGCGTTATCTTTACAAATGCGGGTGAGGCGAGGTTGAAAATAAACGAATTGTTTCGATAGAAAACTCCTTGGGCGCCTGCGTGATCGGGCCGCGGGGTTGCAACGGAAACGGCGCCTAAAAGCGAGTACGCTCCGTTCGCGTCGGTGGTGTCTGAAAGGCGCGAGGCGATCAGGTTGACAATGACGCCCTGCAGCGGTTGGCCCGCGCTATTGGTGACCGTACCGGATAGGGAAATGACCTGGCTGGAAGCAATCGAAGCAATTGATAAAAGCATGATCAACGGAAACTTCGTCATAAACAACTCCAGTGCCCCCCATTTCGGTTCTCTCCCCCCCCCCCCCCGGATCATTTCAGTAATAATTTGGCTGAAAGATTCATCCAAAATCAATATGCCGGTCAATATTCATAATATAAGATAAAAATGTGCAAATGAAACATGTTTTTTAAGAATTTACTTTAAAAAATGCGAACAAAGTAATTCGTAACTACTTGTAAAATAGGTAGTTAAAATTCTAAAAACATTGCGAATATAATTATTTTGCGAACATGAATGGCCCGGATTTTCTCAATTTCACCCATGCGGCAGGGGGTGCCGTGCCGATATATGGGGGTAGGGAAAGCCAACTTGACAAATAATTATAAATTCTTGACAAAAAGAACTTTGCATGGTACAATTATTACAGGTGCGACGAACTTCAGCGGAGCGGCAAACGCTCGGGAAGGGAGGCAATCAGGGTTGCATGAAGAAGTGCTCATGTAATCCATGCAACATCATGTGGATGGAGAAGGCCTCCGTAGTGAAAGGAGGTTTCTTATGGAACGGGTTAAAAAAAGCAACAACGGGTTCACAATGGTGGAACTGATGGTGGTCATCGCGGTGATAGGAATTCTGTCGTCAGTGGCGATTCCCAAATTTCTCGATGCCTCGCAAAAGGCGAAAGCGACGGAATTTCCCACCCAATTGACGGCGATTTATACCGGGGAGTTGGCGTATATCACGGAGCAGAGCACGTATGCGTCCACATTTGCAAACCTGAAGGATCAGGCGGGCGTTGACGTTGCCTCGTCAACGACCTGGTTTACGTATAGCCTTTCGGTGTCGGGCAGCACCGCATTTACGGGTACGGCGAGCGTCAACAGCCCCGGCTTTGGACAGGTCACCACCAGCGACTTTGCCACCATTGATCAGACAAATTCGAAATTCTGCACCTCTGCATTGCAGAGGTATTGTCCAAGCTGGAAGTAGCGAATCTTGGAAAAGGGTCTTTGATAAAAATAGCGGGATCACGTCAATCACAAGGCGATGCGGTGAAAAGGCCTGGGGTAGCGGGGCCTTTTTTATTGCTTTTTGAGAATCAAGCAAGCCGCGCGGTGTCGGCATAATGACAGGACGTATTGAACATTATTCCCTTTGATCCATGTCCCTGCACATAGCATATTCTTGCCATGGTAACGGCGACGCGTGCCGATCCAAAAACAAAATGGAGGATGCCATGATGTACGGTCAACCGGCGGACAAGGAACGCGCCTACGGATATCCTGCCGAGCAGGTTCCGATTGACAGAGAAATAATGTTTTCGAACCACAAGGGCGAATACAAGAAGGGGATCGAAAAGCGCCAGACAAAACTGCTCGGGAAGATGTCGTTCATCAAACCCTTCATGGCGCAGGATGAGAAGATATTGCTCATCACCACGGGATGCTCTCCGATGTCGGTGCTCGACCATCTGCTGACCGGATACCTCGTGTATTATCTCAAACAGTCCCTGTTCGTGTTCACGAACAAAAGAATTTTCCATGTGCCGACATCAAGAAATTACACGTATAAGAATTCCATCGCCCGAATCCAGCCCGCGGACTGCAAAGAGATTAAAATGAGCATGGGAACGCTTGCCGTCACCTTTCAAAACGGAAAAAAGGAAAGGTTCCATTACATTGCTGGACCGGAACGGAAAAAAATCAGCGCCATCCTCCCCGCCATTTCACAGACGGGAATGCCCGGTCAGACCGGCGGAAAGGAGCATCTCTGCCCGCGCTGCGGCACGGAACTTGTCAATGACGAATACCTCTGTCCCAAATGCCGGCTCGAATTCAAGACCAGGGCCGATGCGAGAAGAAACGCCGTTTTGTTTCCGGGCGGCGGATATTTTTATACCGGCCATCCCTGGCTTGGCATCAACTACGGGATCGTCGAACTGATCTCCATTGGCCTGATCATAACGTTTTGGATTGACGCTGCAAAGGGAGTGAAGGGTTCTGTTGAAGCGCTGGCAGTATTGTTGGTCATACTGGCCTTTGTAAAACTGATATCGGTATTTCATTCCAATCAGTTCATCAGCGAGTATATCCCGAAAGAGAAGAAGGTGGTAGCGAACTTTTAGGAATCCTGTTTTTAATTTGAGTCGATACTCGGCAAGGGCGTTCGCGAGGACGCCTTTTTTGCCCCGATCAAATTATCGTCCCAAAATGGTTTTTTGGATGGCAACCATCATCACGATGCTCATAGCTTCCAACCTGTCTTGGTATAGCGTATTTTTCCCATAGCATGGTCACCATCACTATTTCTCTCAACGACGCCAACCAGCGCCTCGACCGTTTTCTCCGCAGGCGCCTCAGTTTGCGCACGCTTTCGGACATCTACCGCATGATCCGCACCGGGTTTGCGCGGGTGAACGGGAAAAAGGTAAAGGAAAACTACCGCCTGCGGCAGGGCGACACGATCGAATTGCGCATGGACGAAGCAGAGCTTTCGCCGGAAAAACAGGAAAACCAACAGGCGCTCGCGGACCTTTCCAGGACGGAATTTTACCGGCGCAATCTGAAAATCGTTTTTGAAGATGACGGGCTTATCGCATGCGACAAGCCGCCGCACCTTGTGGTGCATCCGGGGACCGGCCACGACGGCCACGCCACGCTCATCGACCTTGTCAAAAGCTACATGCTTGCAAAGGGAAAGCGTGATGCGGACCCGGTGCTCGTGCACCGGCTCGACCGTGACACTTCGGGAATCATTCTTGTCGCCAAGAACAAGGCCGTGGTGAGAAAGCTCCATGATCTGCTGCGCGGCCGAGCGCTCATCAAGAAATACCTGGCAATATGCCATAACGGCCCGCCGCAACAGCAGGGCTTTGTCGAGGCCGACCTGGTGAAAACGCTCGAGCGCAACCAGGGCACCAAGATGAGGGTCGGTGAAAAGGGCCTTTATTCAAGAACCGAATACAAGGTCGCGAAAAGGGGGCAGGGCCTTTCCAAACTCGAGCTGACCATTGTCACCGGCCGCACGCACCAGATCCGCGTGCACATGGCGCACATCGGGTGCCCGGTCGTGGGCGACGTGCGTTACGGCGATCCCGCCGCGGACGCCGACGTTTTCAGGCGCACCGGCGCGCCCAGGCGGCTGTACCTCCATGCCGGCATCATCTCCTTTGTCCACCCCGCAGACGGAAAACGGCTCACCCTGACCGTTCCCGAGCCTGAAGAATTCTCCGCCATCATGAAATCAGCCCACTGCTAAAACTTTTTGACTTTTTGGTTGAACGGTAAATTGTTGGAGTGGTAAAATTATAGTTACCATTGGGTGTGATCCTTTTGCTTGTTGAAGAATACGGATGTCATTCCCGCGAAAGCGGGTATATTCTTATGTTAAGATGGGCTCCCGCTTTCGCGGGAGTGACAATACGGGGGAGTTTTATTTCCTGCTCGTAAGTTTGATTTTGTTTTTTATCGCCGCGAAGCGGCATGCCGCTGAGGATGCGTTGCGAAGGGGCGACGCCTCGCGAGCGTAATGCGAGCGAACTCGCGCGCCCCTTTGCTGGAGGGGGTGCGGGTGCAGATCACCGCCGCCTCCGCGATATCATTTTTTCAATAAGGGAGGCGGCGGAAGCTGCACCCCAGGGGGAAACGCGGAGCGGTGCCCCCACCCGTATATTTATTAAAAATAAAAAACAATTATGGCCATTCCCGACACCCCACGCTCATTAAAAAGCTCTCTTGACAAGGGGAAGCTCAAGATCCACAACCTGCTTCCCTCGCTCGAGCGCACGTACCTGCCCATCGGGTCGATTATCGGCAAGTACCGCATCATCGAGGAGATCGACCGGGGCGGAATGGCCGTGGTGTACAAGGCGCTGCAGCTCGACCTCGACCGCGAGGTGGCGCTCAAGGTGCTGCCCGCCAACATCACCATCAACCGGAACTTCGTTGAGCGGTTCCTGTCCGAGGCGCACGCGGTGGCGAAGCTGAACCATCCCTACATCGTGAATATCCACGAGGTGGCGGTCGAGAACAACGTGTACTATCTCGCCATGGACTACATCCCGGGCGTCAACCTCTATTACCACCTCAACTACCAGAAACCCAAGCTCATCGAGGTGCTCGAGATCACTGCCAAGCTCGCGGACGCGCTCGGCTACGCGCACCGGCAGAAGATCGTGCACCGAGACCTCAAGCTCAACAACGTGATCATGAAGGACAACGTCACGCCCGTGCTCATCGATTTCGGGCTCGCCAAGGCGCTCGAAAGCGAGGAGGGGACCGCCACCAAGACCGGCGAGATCATGGGCTCGCCCGCCTACATGGCGCCCGAGCGGCTGTTCGGCAAGGGCGCCGACGCGCGCAGCGACGTGTGCAGCCTGGGCATCATGCTGTACGAGATGTTGACATTCAAGAATCCCTACCTCGACCCGCGCAGCATCCATCAGACCACCATGAACGTGATCGACGCCAGCCCCATCCCGCCCCGCAAGCTCGTGATGTGGCTGCCGCCCGAAATCGAGGCCATCACGCTCAAGGCGATGCACAAGGACCCGGACAAGCGGTACCAGACCATGGAGGAGTTCGCCGAGGACATCAGGCGTTACCAGAAGGGCGAACCCGTGCTCGCCAACCCGCCGTCGCTGTGGTCAAGGCTGCGGCATTTTGTCCGCAAGCGGTGGCCGTTCATCGCCATGTTCTTCCTGTGCGTCGTGTTCGCCGGCATCTTTTCGTATTTCAGGTATGCGCAGTCGAAAAGGGAGCGGCCCTACTGGCAGCTCACGTACCAGAAACACTTTGCCGGCCTCGCCATCGGCGACGAGTGGTCGCAGTATCCGGGCGTGTCCGAGAAGAACGAGGGTTGGTCGGCGAAAAACGGCGAGCTCTTCTCGCCGTCGGGCGCGTCGTTCATCAGGCTCGACCGCCGCATCACCCGCGACGAGCGCGTGGAGTTCGACATCCGGGGCGTGGGGAACAATTTCTTCAATGCCGGGTTCTTTCTGTACGGATCGCGGCCGGACTCCGGATACGGGTTCCACCTGTTCAGGGGCCCGGACGCCGAATGCGGCATCTCGTTTCCGGGCAGCACCCATCTTTTTTCCGATTACAACCCGCTCGACCTCGTGCCGGCAAGGCATTTCCATGTGGTGGTGGAATGCAAGGAGAACGTGATCACCTTCAGGGTGAACGACCTGCTTGTCGGGAAGATATGCGACTTTTTCCCGCCGCTCGGCGCCGACCACCAGGCCATGGGCTTTTTCGTGAACGGCAGCAGGTGCGCCATTGACAACATGAAAATCTACCAGTACGCCATTCCCATGATGCCGAACGCCACGCTCATCGCAGACCGGTTCGCCAAGCACGGCGCCATAGAGACCGCGATCGAGGAATACCAGGAAATGCTCACCGATTTTTCTTCCGAGCCCATCACGCAGGACATTCAGCTCAGGATCGCCGAATGTTACATCAGGCTGGGCAAGTACGACAAGGCGCAGGCCGCGCTTTCGAGCCCGGAGCTTGCAAAAGCCGACGAGCAGATGCGCCTTAGGGCGCTTTATCTCAAGGGCCTCATCCAGGGCAGGAAGGGAAACCCGTCGTCGTCCGACAGCGCATTTTTGGTCCTGGGCAACCTGGCCAACGCGAGCCCCCTGTTCCAGTCGGCCATGTTCACCATGGCGCGCAAAATACTCGACCAGGTCGACCAGGGCGACGCGGCCGCCGCGGAGAGCAAGGTGATATTCCTGACGCAATATTATCCCCGGTACTCACGCCTGCTCGGCAGGGTGCACCTTGCCGTGCTTGACTATTACGCCAGCCAGGGCGCTCTCGACGCCGCGATCGAGGTGGGGCAGGCCATTGTCAAGCTCCACAGCATGGACAACGACATCGGCGCGCTGGCGAAGGTCAGGCTCGGCGAGATGTTCATGGCTAAAAACCGGAAAAACCAGGCCGTTGACGTGCTCAACCAGTGCGTGGCCTCCTACGTGCCGTCCCAGGGGCTGTGGCTGGCATGGATGGAGCTCGCCGCGATTTACGAATACGAATCGGACTACGCGAACGCCTACACCACCTACCGCAAGGTGTACGAGGACTGCCCCAAGGCGCTGGTCATCCCGTGGCTCGCGCGGATAAAGATGGGCGAGCTCGCCGACCGGACCACGAGCGACGAGACGCCCAAGGGAATTTTCGACGACGTGGTGAAGAGCCCGCATCCCTTTGCGCTGCCGCGCGCCATCGCGCAGCTGTACCGGGGCGCCGCCACCCCCGAGGAATTCAAGGCGTTCTGGGACATCCTCCATCCCGATGACCACCGGTACCTGGTCTATTTTGTCAACAAAGCCATCCTCGACAAGCGGCCCGACAAGGCCCAGGAATACCTCAACGAGCTCGAGGAATCGCTTCCGACCGCCTCGTGGGAGCTGATGCAGGCCTCGCAGTTGCGCAATGTGATCAGAAACATGAAATAGCGCCGGTCTCTCGTCTTGACAACCTGACTCATTTATAAATTCACCGCAAAGACGCAAAGAGCGCAAAGGTGAAAAGTGAGTTTGTACGGGACATGTTCTCAGATAAATTATTCTTTGCGACCTTTGCGCCTTTGCGGTGAGGTTTTTCTTTCTTTGCAAACAATCCGGGCTAAAAACGCGCCCCACAGCCGTAAAATTATTAAAACGCAATAAAGCCTTGAATTGAAAATCGTCGTTGGTTATTTTATACCTTTCCATTTCAACCATAAACCCATGTCAGGACAATGTTTCGCGATTTTATTGCTGGAAAGAAATATGTAGATCTCCACATTCACACGAAATTTTCAGACGGGACGCATCCGGTAGAGGAAATTCTGGAATTCGCCGCGGGCAAGAAGCTCAAGGCGCTTTCGATCACCGATCACGACTGCGTGGACGCGTATCCGTTCGCCCAGGAGCTCGGGGCCAAACACGGCATAGAAGTGATACCGGGCGTGGAACTTTCGAGTGAAATAAGCGGGGCCGATATCCATATCCTTGGATATTTCCTTGACACGAACAACCCGCGGCTGGTTGCGAAGCTCGTGGAACTCAAAAAGGCCCGCCACGTGCGCGCGCGCAAGATCGTGGAGAACCTCAACCGCCAGGGCGTCGACCTTCGCTTCGAGACCGTGCTTAACATCGCGGGAACCGCGGCGATCGGCAGGCCCCATATCGCGGCAGCGCTGCTCAAGGAAGAGCTCGTGTACTCGTTCCGCGAGGCGTTTGAAAAACTCATCGGCTACGATTCGCCCGCCTACGTTGAAAAGCTCAGCATGCCGCCCAGGGAGGTGTTCCAGCTCATCCGCGGCGCGGGCGGCATCCCGGTGCTTGCGCACCCGGGCGTCACCAAGGTGGACGAGCGGATTCCGGAGTTCATGAGCGAAGGGCTCATGGGCGTCGAGGTGTTCCATTCGGAGCACAACACCGCCGTCGAGCGGCATTACCTCCAGTACTGCCGGAAGAACGGGCTCGCCTACACCGGCGGCTCCGATTTCCACAACGGCAGCCAGAGCAAGTCGGAGATCGGCGTCCCCAAGGTGCCCTACAGCGCCGTGGAAAGCCTCAAGGAAAAACTCGCCGCCTTTGCCGCGGGCACGGACGCCGCCGTATGATCGCCGTTCCCCTCATCCTTGCCGGGGGCAGGGGCGAGCGGTTCTGGCCCCTTTCGCGTTCGTCAAATCCCAAGCAGCTGCTTCGCCTTGCGGGCAATAAAACCATGGTCGAGGAAACGCTCGCCCGCGCGCGTGCCGCCTGCGGCGGCGCGCAACCGCTCGTGATCACGGGGCGGCAATGCGCCGCGGCCATGCGCCGGGCGCTCGGCCGCCGCGTCGCGTATGACTGCATCGTTGAGCCCGTGGGAAAAAACACGGCGCCCGCCATCGCGCTCGGCGCGCTGTGGGTGCGCCGCCGCCATGGCGACGCGGTCATGCTCGTGGCGTCGGCCGACCATGCCATCGCGCCGAAACAAGCGTTTGTCAAGGCCGTGCGCAGCGCCGCATTTCTTGCCCAAAAGACGGGTTCCCTGGTGGTGTTCGGCATCAGGCCCACGCGTCCCGACACGGGTTACGGGTATATCAACATCGGCAAACCGATTTCCGGGGCCGGCGGCACCGCGTCGTACCAGGTGCGGCGCTTTGTTGAAAAACCGTCGGCCGCTGTCGCGCGGGAATATGTGCGGTCGGGAAACTACTTATGGAACAGCGGCATGTTCGTTTGGAAAACGTCGGCGATATTATCTGAAATCAAGGAGCACATGCCCCGTCTGTACCGCCAGGCTTGCGCGGTTGAAAGGGCCGGTTTTACAAAGGCTTCCATTGACCGGTATTATAAGACCTGCGAAAGCGAATCAATCGACTACGGCATCATGGAGAAATCGTCGCGCATCGCCGCCGTGTGCGGCGCGTTTTGCTGGGACGACATCGGCTCGTGGGAGGCGATGACGAGGGTACACCCGAAAAACAAAAAAGGCACGGTCGCGGTCGGGCCGGCGGTTTTTGACCATGAAAGCTCAAACTCGATTATTTATAACGCCTCGCCATTGCACGTCGCATCCATCGGCCTTGACAACGCCGTTCTTGTCGTCACTCCTGATGCGGTGCTCGCCGTTGCAAGGCCTTTGCTTCCGGGATTAAAAAAGTATCTTGGGATGATGAAGGAAAAGAAGTTTCCGGCGAAGCTGTTCTGATTGATTTTTCTGACTAATAATAATCTGGCGGGGGAGCTATCCCCCTCGCTGCGGCCCGGACGCGCTCCGAATTATTTCCAATGATGCCGTGTCCAAAGATTTGCGCGTCCGGTCCTCCGCTACCCCCTCCTGGGTGCGGCCGGGTACCGACAGTGGCAAGCTGCAACCATCCGCTGGGCGCACCCGCGGAGTGCGGTTGAAATGGGATCCTTATATACCTGGCTTCTTCTTATTATCAAGATGTCCTGCAAAACTTATTTTGGTATTATTAAATCATGTGTCCGACCGGCGCCAGAGATGTTGTTTGACTAATCGGAACCCCGCCGCCGCGTTAGGCGGGACTGTAGGGCGCGCAAGAGCGCGTTGCCGGCCGACCCATCGCCAGAGGCGACTACGGGCGGTCCGGCAACGAGGCCGCGGGCCGAGCCCGGAAGGAGGGCCGACCCCTTTTGGGAGCGAAAAGTTAACGCCCCCAAAGGGGGTAACGCCCAGATCAATACTTGAAAAATAAGGTTGCATTCATGAGCACGGTCATCTGGGTTCTTGGCAAGGAGACGATGCGCGAAGACGACTATGACCATTTTTACCTTTTGGAAGCGCTGGAAAAGCTGGATGCGATATGCGTGAGAGAACACATCCGGAAGATATCGGAGTTCGTCGATCGGGCGGACGGCAGCACGAAGAAGAAATGGCACCGGCCCGATGAGGGGCTGGCCGTTCTGAAGCATCTTGTGGAGTACCTTGACAAAAAGGGTGATGAACTGGCGGATATTGACGCCGAGGCATTAAAGGAAGAGCTGGCAGATTGCATTGACAAGATAGAACAAATCAAGAAAAACAAGGATTTGTTCCAGCTAACCGTGGTCATGTAAGGCTGAACAAGGTGTGGTATTGATGGGCCCCTCATCAACAGGGCCGCTCAAGCAATCCAGCAAAACTTATTTTGGTGTTATCAAATAACCCGTCCGACGGTGCCAGGGATGGCTTTTGACTAACCGGAACTTCGCCCGTTTTAAAACCTAATTTATGGAAAAAAAACCAGTATCCATCATGTTCGTCGCCGGCGACCCTTCGGGCGACGAGCACGCCGCCGCCGTGATCGGGCGTCTCAAGGAAATGCTCCCCGACGCCCGCCTGTTCGGCATCGGCGGACCGTGCATGCGGGAAAAGGGGTTCGAGGCCGTGCTGCCGTTCGAGCCGTTCAACCGCATGGGCATCGCCGAGGTGCTCCTGCACCTGCCGTTTTTCCTGAACGCAAAATCTATTCTTATAAAGCAACTTAAGAACACGAGACCCGCCGCGCTCGTGTGCGTGGATTATCCGGGGTTCAACATACCGCTCATGAAGGCGGCGAAAAAACTCGGCGTGCCCGTGGTATGGTACATCGTGCCGCAGGTTTGGGCGTGGAAGAAGAAGCGCGCCGAGGTGCTGGGGAGGTTCGCCTCGTTCATCGGCGTGGTGTTCCCGTTTGAAAAGGAATATTTCACGGCCTACCCTGCGCCTGTGGAATACGTGGGCCACCCGCTCGTCGAAGCGCTTGACAGAGAGCAAACGGTGGCCCCGAAGCGGCTCATGCTTGACAAAAGCAGCCCTGTCCGGCTTGCGATCGTGCCCGGCAGCAGGCGGCAGGAAGTCTCGCGCCTGCTGGGCCCCATGATGGACGCCGCCATGATTCTCAAGCGCGAATTTCCAAACCTTACGGTTGCGGTGTCGAGAAGCAGGGGGCTTGAATCCGGTCTTTTCGAAGCGTCGGCGCGCCGGTTTGAAAAGGAATTCCCCGGCGCCGTCGCCGTGAGCCGGGAGCCGCTTCCCTTGCTTTTAAGGAATAGCGACTGCGCGCTGGTCACCTCGGGCACCGCCACCCTGCAGGCCGCGCTCCGCGAAGTGCCGCTGGTGGTGGCCTACAAAACCTCCGCCGTGACGTATTCGCTGTTGAAAGGCATGATCACCCTGCCGTACATCGGCCTGCCCAACATCGTGGCGGGCGAGCGCATTGTGCCAGAATGCATCCAGCATGACGCGACCGGAGAGCGGTTCGCGGCCGAAATCCGGCGCTTTATTATTGACAAAGAATATTACGCCGCAACCGTGCTTAAACTGTCGCAGGTCCGCGCCAAGCTCGGTGAAAAGAAACCCTCTGTTGAAATCGCCGCGGCAATCGGGGCAGCGGCAAAGTCCGGTGTCCTCGCGCCATGAGCTCGCCAGTCTCTTCCATTCACGTAAAACGATCAACGGTTGCTCTTGTCAAATGTGAATCATACAATGACACCGAAGTGCTCGCGGCAATGCGGCGCGGCATCGAACTGCTGGGCGGCATGGCGAAGTTCGCAAAGCCCGGCGAGACCATCCTCGTGAAGCCGAACGCGCTGGCCGCGTGCGCGCCCGACCGCTGCGTCACCACGCACCCGTCGGTGTTCGCGGCCGCGTGCGCGTGCCTGCAGGAGGCGGGCTGCCGCGTCACGTACGGCGATTCCCCCGCACTGTATGCGGGCTGGGGGAAATGCGGTGCGGCCATGAACAAGTGCGGGTTTAGCGCGGCCGCCGAAAAACTCGGCATTCCCTGCGCTGATTTTGAAAACGGCCGGATAGTGGCGCGCGCGGCCGGCGCATCACGCAGGAACATCGTGATCGCAAACGGCGTTCTGGCCGCGGACGGCATGGTGAGCGTGCCGAAGCTCAAGACCCACGGCCTCGTCCGCGTCACCGGCGCGATAAAAAACCAGTTCGGCTGCGTGCCCGGCGTGTACAAGGGCCGCTATCACGCGTCCGCGCCCGACGTGCGCGATTTTTCCCGGCTGCTCGCGGACATCACCGCGTTTGTAAAGCCCCGGCTTTATATCCTGGACGCCCTGATCGCCATGGAGGGGAACGGCCCGCAAAACGGCGACCCGCGCAGGCTCGGCCTTCTCATGCTGTCGCGGGATCCCGTGGCGCTCGACGCAATCGCGTGCACCATCATCGGGCTCGAGCCGGCTTTCGTGCCCATGCTTTTGGCGGGCGAACAGGCCGGGCTCGGCACTTCGCGGATGGATGAGATCGAATGCGTGGGCGACGCCGTCGAAAATTTCATGACGCCGGATTTCAAGGTGTCGCGGCTCCCGGCGGTTTCTCCCAATTCCCTGCTGCGCGCGATACGCAACCTGCTGGTGACAAGGCCGGTCATTCGCGCCGCATCATGCACCCGGTGCGGACAATGCGTCGGCGCGTGCCCGGTGGAGCCGCGCGCTCTCGATTGGGGAACGACGGGCAAAAAAATGCCGCCTGTTTACAAATACAACAGGTGCATCCGGTGCTTCTGCTGCCAGGAGCTGTGCCCGGCCGGCGCGGTTCGCGTCAAGACGCCGGCGCTCGGCAGGCTGCTGCCCGTGGCGGCATATCTGTCGCTGTGGGTCTCGAATGTCAGGGCGAGGGGAAAGCGGAAGACGGGCTCGCATGAACGCTGGGCGAGGCAATGATTCCCCATGACAAAGGACGGATCCCCGATCAGGTCGGGGATGACAAAAAAGAACAATTTGTAAAGGCACCCTGCTTTATTTCTTCATCGAATACGCTAATCATTCAATCCCTTTCCCTTGAGAATCCGCTGCACGCATTTGTCAACCCTCGACTCCCGGGTTTCGGATTGTTTGGGCTGCGAGAAATAAAAAAGGTACGCTCGTTGCCGTCCCGGCGTCAACGCCTCAAACGCGGTTTTCAAACCGGGATTATCATCCAGTTTCCTCTTAAATTCCACGGGAATTTTGAAATCCGAAGTTCTTTTCAAATCCACTTTCAATCCGGCTTTTTCCACTTCAATGGCTTCATGAATATAGGCTTTCAACACGGGTTCAATCTTCACTATTTCCTGAACATTGGTGAACCGGATCTGGCGCCCCGCCTGCACGTTCTCCGTTTGCTGGATGAGAACGCCTTTGGCATCTTTCAACAAGGCGCCTTTGATGAACAGGATCGTGCAGTATTCCTTAAATCCGTGTATTAAAACCACATTGCCGCCGTTGAACGAGTAACAGGGCACACCCCACTTCAATTCTTCGAAGAGCCCGCAGTCAAGAATGATCGCCCTCAATTTTTTGAATTCTTCCCTCCACTTTTCTGCTTTGTCGAGGAATGCGTCGACCTTGGCATTGGTTGTAGTCTTTGGCATGGTGAACCTGTCCAGTTTGTTTCCACCTTGTTGAATTCGGTTATGTGCCGTGTTTATTTATGCCGTAGAACGGTTGGGTTTTTAGATGGTTGCAACGTGCGCCGTGTTACGACGTGGACAGCGTTAGAAAACGTGACGGAGTGAAGCGACTTGACACGTTTTATTCAAACGCTGGACATGTGCGCGTTTCGCGCGAACATAACGCGGCTGTTGGTGGATTTGCTGCCCGTTTGTGTTGCTGTGGCGCATAACTGTAGATTTATTTCTTCTCTGATTCTGTTTTAGGAGAATTGGAAAGCCTTGAAGCTAATTCGTCTTCAAGTTCTGATACAGTTGGAAGTTTTGAAGATAGATTTTCAGGAATTGCATGAGTGAGAAGATAATCGCTTATGCCGATTGGTTTGTTGATGTCGCGTAAAGAGTATTCCGCTTCAATTTTATCCTTTTTCTTGCAAAGCAAGATTCCTATTGTTGGATTATCATCCGGACGCTTCAACTGGCTATCAACGGCGGATAAATAAAAATTGAGTTTCCCTGCAAATTCAGGTTTGAACTTACCGGCTTTAAGTTCGATCACCACGAAACACCGGAGTTCAAGATGATAAAAGAGCATGTCAAGAAAGTACTCGTTATCACTCACAATAAGCTTGTATTGCCTGCCGATGAAAGCAAAACCTTTTCCTAATTCGAGGAGGAAGTCTGTGATTCTATCGGTTAACGCCGTTTCAACGGCGCGTTCCTGCGCATCGTCTTCAAGCCCGAGAAAGTCAAAATTATAGGGATCTTTTATTGTTTCCTGAGCAAGACCTGAGTGCGATATCGGCAAGGTTCTGGGAAAATTTGTGAGCGATTTTCCTGTTCGCCGATATTCGTCCTTTTCAATTTTCATTTCCAGGATGTCTCGCGCCCAACCGTTTTCAATAGTTGCTGAAACATACCAGAGTGCCTCGTCGACATCTTTTATCTTGCTTGTTATCAGACGGTTATGACCCCAGGGAGTTTGTGCCACAGGCTGTGGCACAATTGGAGAACTGGCGGAATAAAAAAGATACCACTGGCGGATTGCATAAAGGTTCCGCCGGGAAAACCCTTTCATGTCAGGAAATTCGAATGACAGGTCGCGGGACAAACGGTCAATAAACCCGCTGCCCCAGTTGGCTGCTTTTTCCTTTTCAATTATTTCGCCGCCAATGTGCCAGTAAAGCTTGATAAGTGCTTCATTGAGAGACAAGCCTGCTTTTTGCCGGGCAATGGTAATTTGCTGCTTCAAACCGGAAAGCCAGGAGCCGTATTCTGGAGAAAGTTGTTGTTCTGAGTCATTCATAATAGGAAGTCTTTTTTCGTTGTTTAAATCACCGGAATCCCGATATCAGTAAGATAATAAAATGTCGGGTCGTAGAATGCCGGGTTTCGAGTCGGATCAATCGGATCGCCCTCCGGAACAACAATAACCATACCTTGCCGTGCGCGGGTTAACAGAACCCGGTACGCATTCTTCAGATAATTCCGGCGTTCTTGTTTCTTGATGTGATTCCAGCGGTCACCGCAAAATGACCAATGTTCCCATCCTTCCATAGCGGAAATCAGCATCCCACGTTACGCAGGCCCAATCAAGCTCAAGACCCTGTACATGGAACTCCGTGGCAACATCTTCAAGATAATACGATGACCGTACATCTTCCTTGCCATCGAGAAACCAATGAATCGGATCCATCGGTGATTTCACATCAATTGCATGCGGCTTTAATCGCTGCGCCTGCGAGGAAACCACAATACCGTACCGCTCCGTTCCGCGCGCTTTTTCCCTCAGCCATTGTTTGGCTTTGGAAAAATTCCTGGTGATAACAATTGGATATTTCACATTTACATTTAATAGTGTTTGCCTCGCTTCGGTCGATTCAAGGTCAAGCAGCTGTTTTACCAATAGCGAAACGTTCTCTGCGCGAAATGAGCGCATCGAAACCGAAAGATGCAATTCGTCCTTATAGGTTACATTCGGGCGGGATTTAATAGCTTCCAAAATCTCGCCTGCGCCATACTCACTGTCGGTAAGTCGGGGGGATATGAATATGCGCCAGTCCGGGAAAGACCTGATCAACGATTCTACCCATTCGCTGATTCCGGCTTCACCGGTGTTAATTTCCTGGCCACCTCCTACAAGGCAGACAACCACTGCCCAGTCCGGGTGCCTGTCAAGGCATGATATTAAGAATTCAGGTTCTGATTTCATAAACCCAGGCGTTTTCTTTTTCCGGAGCATGAAATTGGCCGTTTGTTCAAGGTTCCAGGCTCGCTGGGCTTCATCGAAGAGCGCGACATGCTCGATAGGGGGTTTTGTGGTGTCAACAAGACAATCGTCTCGAAAATGATGCACGTTTTGAATGAATATTTTCACATCACTTAATGCCTCGCCCTTCCTGAGTTTCCGCCCCTGCTCTTTTTCATGTTGCACTTTATCCCGTGCTAATGCTTCGCGCAAAATTGCGACAAGCGGGCCATTGCCTGAAAGAAAGACGCTGTAGAGGTCATTGTCCCTGTCAATGTGTTTGGTGGCAATGTTGAGGCCAACCAGTGTTTTGCCGGCTCCTGGAACGCCTGTTAAAAAGCAGATCGATTTATGACAGTTCTCTTTTGAAGAACGGACAATGTCGGAAATTGCATCGGATGTCCGGCTGAGGTTGATCGCACTAGCGTCACTGCGAGAAATATCGGCAACGGAATGGCCATTATACAGCGCCATTGCGGCTTCAATGATTGTCGGGGTAGGGCAGTAACGTCCGGTCTCCCAGATTACTCCATCAATTTCAGGTCCCTTGCAAAAACGCAAGACTTCATCAAGAACATTGCCAAGCAATTCTACGGTGCACTCAACGGGGTGAAGAAGTTTGTCGCGATGCGGAGTAGTCGCAACGACAGGAACGGCTGTTTTTGCAGTTGTCGGAACAAGGATTGGAGCGATAAACAGATCATGACTGGATTCGTGAAAGTTTTTCAGGTCAAGCGAATAATCCCAGACCTGGTCTTTTCCCGAGGAAGTAAATTCTTTTTCGCCGGCTTTGAATTCAATGACAAAAATCACCGGGCCAATAAGAAGTACCACGTCAATCCGTTTGCCCATTCGCGGAATTGAATATTCAAAATATACCGATCCTTTTCTTCCCCGCAGCACAGCTTGCAGAATGGATATTTCCTCGACCCAGGCGTTACGTTGCGATTGTCCTACATCAAAATCACTTCTTGAAGTAAGCTTGCCGAGAACTTCATCGGAAGATGATTTTAAGAAACCCTCAATTGAATCTGAATAATATTCCCGTTTTGTCATTTACGGTAATTTAATCTATGCGAATGTTTATCTTCAGTAATGCGCCACAATTCTTCTGACTTTCAAACGGGCAGCATTTACACCACCTACAGGTATGTTGCTTTCATAAAGCATACCCTTTCGGCATGCATGCTGCTACCTACCTGCAACATACCTGCCAAAACGGGACATTTTCTGCAGGTCGATGCGCCTTGGGCCTTTCCCCCTAAATCAACATTCACGCCCTTGCACAAATCAAGAAAGAAAAATCGAATAATTTGGAACAAAGGAGAAAAACAAAATGAGAGGTCGGTCTTCAGCGGCCGGAAGCCGGCGAAGCGGAAAAAATTCAGGCAATGTTCAATACTCCGCCTTCCATTCCACCCCGATGAGTTTCGCACCTTCCGCCAGGGTTCTTGCCGCGAGCATTTTGTCCGCGAGTTCCTTCGCCTTTGCGCCGTTGATGGCGCCGATCTGTTTCTGCAGCTGCGGGATCCGGCGCGGGGGAATTGTCAGATGGGAAATTCCCATGCCCACGAGCACGGGGATCAGCGGCTCATACGACGCTATTTCGCCGCACACCGACACCGGTTTGTCGCGGCGGGCGCCGGCGTCGGCCACCGTCTTGATCGCGCGGAGGACCGCCGGGTGCCAGGGAACGTACCAGTCGGTCATCTGTTCGTTGGTGCGGTCGACGGCGAGCATGTACTGCACCAGGTCGCTGGTACCGATGGCGAGGAAATCGGCCTCGGCGGCCAGGTCGTCGGCGATGCCCACGGCGCAGGGCAGCTCCACCATGGCGCCTATCGAGGGCGCGTGCTGGTGCGCCGTGCCCGCGTTCGCGAGGGCGGCGGCGTGCTCGGCGACGATGCGCTTTGCATGGAGGAAACTGTCCACCGAGGGGACGAGCGGGAACAGGATGCGCACGGGACGGTCGTGCCCCGCGCGCAGGATCGCGCGCACCTGCGTGTCGAAGATCTCGCGGTGCCTAAACGTGAAGCGGATGCCGCGCAGGCCCAGAAACGGGTTGGTCTCCTGCCGGGTGGGAAAGTAGCGCAGGATCTTGTCGCCGCCGATGTCGAGCGTGCGGAACACCACGCCGCCGGCGCCGGTGTGCTCGGCCACCTTCCGGTACACCGCGCACTGCTCGTCCTCGGTGGGGAAGCCGTTGCGGATGAGGAAGGGCATTTCGCTTCTGTAAAGTCCAACGCCCTCGGACCCGATGGCGGCGGCGAGTTTTGCCTCGCTCACCAGGCCGATCGCTGCGTGCAGGAAAACGCGCATGCCGTCGGCCGTTCGGGTCTGCGGCGCGGCGCGCTCCCGGTGCTGGGCTTTGCCTTTTGCGCCCAGCACGTCCCGGTAGCCGGCGATGATATCGGGTGCCGGGGCGACGTGCACGTTGCCCACGTTCGCCTCGAGCAGGAGCAGGGTGCCGTCGGGAATGTCGCCGAGCTCGGCCGCGTCGACGAGCACCAGCGGCAGGTCGAGGCTGCGCGCCAGCACCGAAATATGCGCAGTGACGCCGCCCTCGGTGAGGATCACGCCCGCCACGCTCTGGGCCACCAGCCGCAGAATGTCCGAGGGGAACAGCCTTGACGTGATAAGAATCCTGCCGCTGTAATCCGACAGCTCCGCCGCGCCGGTGCCGGCGAGGTTGCGCAGGATGCGGCCGGCCAGGTCGCCCAGGTCCTGCGTCTTTTCCCGGATGCGCGGGCTTGCGCTCTGCGATAAAACGGCGTTATACTCCTGCCATACCGTCTTCACGGCGGCGCCCGCCGGCATGCCCGACGTGATGAGGCCGCGGATGCGGCCCGAAAATTCATTGTCGTCAAGGATGGCCAGGTGCGCGCCGAAGATCTGGGACACCTGCTCGTCCACGCGCTCCTGGATGGCATGCTGGAACGCCGCGAGCTGCTTGCGCGTTTTGTCAAGTGCATTTTCGAAATCCCTGGCGGTCCATGCGTCGCTCAGCGGGCCGGTGAACGCGTCCGGCGAACCGGTCTTGACAATTGCCGTACCCAGGGCCACGCCTTCGGAGGCGGGCTGGCCGTGGATCAAGCGGGGGAGGGTGGACATGGGAGCTCCCTATCGGATAGGCGAATTATTCCTGAAGGTCGCGGTTTCATTCCGTGCTCGTCGGCTTGTCTGATAAATCAATTCTCGCGTTTTCACAAATCAAGAAAGAAAAGAAAGCGGAAAAACGCCCGAGTACCTCCTCAACGGTGGGCAAATCGAAAAAGAATTAGGGCGTCGCACAATAATCAAACGGAAAGCCGCCTCACTCCTTCACCACCAAACTCTTCCCGTTCCTGCCTTTTTTAATCACCCGTCCGACAATCTGGGTCCTCGCATATCCTTTGTCAATCAATTCCGCTTTCATCCTGTCGGCCTTTGCTTCCGGTGCGCACAGCAGCAGCCCGCCCGACGTCTGCGCGTCGAGGCAGAGCATTTTCATGGAATAGTCGACGTCCTTTTCAAACAGGCATTCTTTTTCCACGAACTCCTGGTTGCGGAAGGCCGCGCCCGGGATGCAGCCTGATTCGGCGAGCTCGTACGCGCCCGCGAGCACGGGTATCTCCTCCGAATCCAGTTCCAGGGTCACGCCGCTTGCCTGCGCCATCTTGAGGCCGTGGCCGAGCAGGCCGAAGCCGGTGATGTCGGTGGCGCAGCGGACGCCGTATTTCCGCATGACCTCGGCGCCGGCCTTGTTGAGCAGTTTCATGTTGTCAAGGCACGCCTCGTAGTCCTTGTCTTTTGCGTCGCCCACGCGCCTGCCCGCGACCATGACGCCCGCGCCCAGGGGTTTGGTGAGGATGAGCGCGTCGCCGGGTTTTGCCCGGTCGTTGGTGATGATTTTGTTCGGGTGCACCACGCCGGTGACCGCGAGTCCGTATTTGGGCGGATAGTCGTCTATGGTGTGGCCGCCGGCGACCACGGCGCCCGCCTCCTTGATTTTCCGCAGGCCGCCGGCCAGGATCTCCCGCAGCACGTCAAGAGAAATTTTCGATGACGGGAACATGCAAAGGTTGAGCGCCGCGATGGCCTTTCCGCCCATGGCGTATACGTCCGAGAGCGCGTTGGCGGCCGCGATCTGGCCGAACTCGAAGGGGTCGGAGCAGACCGGGGGGAAAAAGTCGGTGGTCAGGATGACGGCGATATCATCTGTCAATTTGTACACGCCGGCGTCGTCATGCGTTTCGATGCCCACGAGCAGGCGTTTGTTCACGATTTTCGGCAGGCCTTTGAGCGCGTCGGACAGTTTCTGGGCCGGTAGTTTGGCGGAGCAGCCGCCGTGTTCAACGGTCGAGAGGAGGTCGAATGACATTGGAGTATCCCGGTTGATTGATAATTACTATATTACCTACTAAAGATAAATTCAAATCACGGCTCAAGCATGAAATTCGGAAAGGGGAGCGCCTTGAAGAAGATAATCCTACTTTGCATTCTTGTTTTTTCGACGTCAACTTTTGCCTGGAAAAAAGAAGCGCATTTCATCAGCCTGCCCATCATCGAGGGCGCTGGGCTTTACACGTCGATACGCTGCCTGATGGACACGAAATCCGCGGCCACGCAGGTCCCGTCAATCGCCACCATCACCCTGCTCGCGGGAAACGCGACGCTCGGTGCGGTCTCGGTGTTCGGCCCCCAGGAAAATTATCCGGTGCTGCGCACCATTCACCGGTACGTGGGTTTCGGCATCACCGCGGCCGCCCTGTGGATGAGCGTCGCCGCGGGAAACGACAGAAACGTGAATAATTTGACGAGGAATATTTCTTACGGATACACGGCGGTGACGACGGTGCCGATTATCATATTCTCTTTTTAACAAATAAGATTCTGGTGGGGGAAGTTTCCCCGTGGGGTGCGGTTTCCGCCGCCTCCTTCACAGAAAAGAATAAAACAAAATCCTGAGGCGGCGGCGGTCCGCACCCGCACCCCCTCCCGGGTGCAGCCATGTACCGGCGGTTGCAAGCCCGCACCTTCCGCTGGGCGCGCCCTTGATGCCACCGATTGCCAAGGAATCCTGAAAAGTTTATTTAAATCCGATAATTTTGGATTTTTAAAGTTAACTTACCTTGCTTATTTCCCTTTTGCTGCGAGTCTTCCGCAAATTGAGAGGAAAAAACGGTAGTGACAATTTATTGCCTGATCGGCGCCATCAGAAGTTATTGACGAATCAGAATCTCGCCGCCGCGTAAGGCAGGACTGGAGGCCGCGCTGGAGCGCGGTGCTGCCCGGCCCTCGCCGCCAGGCATACAGGGGCCGTGGCAGCCGGAGCCGAAGGCGAGACCGGAAGGACGGCCGACCCCGAACAAAAAAGGCGGGTATTTAACCGCCTTTTTTGTTCGGGGGAACGCCCAGATTTTTATTCTTCATCTAGATGATTAAACTCCGCGTTCTCCAGAAACGTCTTCGGCTCAGCCACGAACTCCAGCAGATGCTCCACCAGGTGCTCGTGCTTCTGCTCTTCCTGGATAAGGTATGTCAGGATTTCCTTTTGCGGGGACGAGGGTGATTTTGCGAGCATGTCTTCGTACAGCGTGATGCTTTTTCGCTCCATCTCCAGTGCCTTGGAATATGCCTTTGAATATTCATACACGGTTTCGGGAAAAGAGAAGTGGGACGACAATCCCGCGAATATCCGCTTTGCCTCGGCCGAAACCGTGCCGGACGACGACGGATGGGGGAACGTGGTGTTCCGCCATGAGTTGAAAAGCTCGTAATGCTGCTGCTCCTCGCCTGCAAGGAGTTTGAAGATTCCGGACAGTCCGGGAACAGGGGTCTCCCGGGCGAGCTTTTCGTAATACCGTTTGCCTTCCTGTTCGATGTTTTTCGCGAGTTCGAGCGGGTCCATGAGGTTTCCCTTCAGCATTACAGCGTGATGGTTTTAGTCGCGTCGTCCTTGTGCTTTTTCTTTATGTCGTTCGTGGCGCCGGTCGCGAAAATCAATTTCACCTTTGCGCCGGGCACCAGCTTGACGTCCTTGGGGTCGCCGCTGTCAAGCGGGATGGTGAACGAGAGCGTGGTGACGCCGCTTGCCTGCGTGCAGTCGCCGGCGATGATGTTGTTTGTGCCGCCGAGCACCGTGTCGGGCGCGTGGGTGAACATGCCGTCGCCGAACTCGTCGGACACCACTGCCTTTCCGTCAATCACGCTGCCCAGGATCAGATTGGCGCCCTGCATGGCGCTTTTGGGATTGAAGCCGACCGCGATCCAGCCGTTGGTCTTGCACGAGACTTTTGCGACGAGGTTTGCGCCGTCGATCCGGTAATTGAACGTGAATTTTCCCGCGATGACGGTTTTCATGGGCGGTTCCTTGCTTGTTGCAGCAGCGGAGTCCTGTCCGAAGGTGAAAACGGCTGCGAGGCACAGGGCGGTCGCAGCGACGGCCGCACGGCGGGAAATCATGCTTTGCTCCTCTTTTTGAAAAAGGTTGATTTGATCCATGTCCAATTGAGGTAGGTGTGAAGAATGATAAGCGCAAACAGAATATATCCGGTAATCAGGTGAAGTTGACGCACCGTCCCGAACGGGATCACGTCGGAGAAAAAGGTAAAAAGAACCGCGGTCACTGCCTGCGCAAGAACAAAAATTGCCAGTGCCGGGTTGACGTATTTTAATGCAGTTGTCTTCGAAAACGCCATTGATCCTCCTTTGTAAAGGGGCAATAGGGTTACGCCCCGCCTCCGGCCGCCTTCATCGCGGCCTCGACGCCCTTTGAAAAGTCCGTGGGGACCGTGGTCATGCGGGCGGCCTTTTCCTTGTCGAGAAGGTAGAGCGCGGCAGTGTCGGTGCCAATGAGCTTGAGCTGGGCGATGATGTCGTTGTCGTTTTCCTCCTCTTCGGTCTGCTCCGTGACATACCACTGCAGAAACACCTCGCTGGCGTGGTCTTTCTCCTTTTTCGCAAGCTCCACGAGCCCGGCGATGCATTTCGTGATGAACTGCTCGTGCGCGAGCGTCTTGGTGAACATGTCCATGGGAGACTTGAACTCGGACGGCGGCTCCTTGATGGGGAGCAGCTTCACCTTGCCGCCCATCTTGATCACGTATTCATAGAATTTCATGGCGTGCAGCATCTCCTCGTGGTACTGCACCATGAACCAGTTGGCGAACCCCTTGAGCCCCTTGAACGCGCAGTCCGCCGACATGGCACTGTAGAGGTATGCGGAATACATTTCGTTGTTGATCTGGACGTTCAGGGCCTCTTCCATTTTTTTTGAGATCATGCGATCCTCCTGTTAAATAAAATGGATGATACTATTCGGAACGAATATCCTCTTTCGGCAACTGGAAACATAATAAAAGGCGCATCCAGACTCACGGAAAATCATCCAGGAATCATCATTTCTCCTCCCATTTGCCTTTTTTCCGGTGACACTCGATTTCGCGGTCCGCTTCGGCCTTGATCCGATACGCAATGTCCCTCACGATGCCGTACAGCACGCCGCACCCGTCATCGTCGCGTTCCAGGTCGCCTTTGTCCGCAAGGGCCAGAAGCTGGCGGGAAAGCTCGAGGGTCTGGCGAATGTTCTGATTGTAAGGCTTCATAGGTCCGCCTTTTTCATGATGGTCCCGATCATTGTAAAATCTAAACTGCATTTCCTATGCCAACGGCAGAGCAAAGTGATGAAAGCTGGCATTTTTTAAAAGGTCGATATAAAAGCCGTATGAAATTTGAATCGGGGAGTACCAAGTCAAAAATTATGATAAGGCAGCATTATAATTATACACATATGTCTATTTTTATCGGACATTCCAAACATTTTTCAGAATAATTGCTCCATTTTCCGGTTTTTTCCCATAAAAAACAATTATTGGCGGATTGGCACATCATTTGAAGAAATAATGTCAAACATACTGATAATCAGGACAAGGAGATGAAAATGCATAAGGAAACCAGTGATTTGACTTTTGAAAATGATGTGCTTAAATCCGGCGTGCCGGTGCTTGTGGATTTCTGGGCGCCGTGGTGCGGCCCGTGCAAAATAGCGGAACCCATTCTCGAACAGATCGCCCAGAAAACGTCGGGAAAGGCCCAGGTCTTCAAGATGAATGTCGACGAAAACAGCCTTATTCCCGGCAGGTACGGCATTACCGCGATTCCTACGGTGATTGTGTTCAGGAACGGAAGGATCGAAAGGGAATTCGTGGGCGTGCAGCCCGAAAACGTTTATCTCGGCGCGCTGGCGCTGACCTGATTTCTCAAGGCAGGGATTATATTCTCCTTCTTGGATGAAAGGAAATCCCTGTGATGAAAAACACGTTCCTTGTTCTGGTGTCGCTTCTTGGCCTCGTTTGTTGCGGATGCGGCGGAGAAAAAAAATCCGTCATAGTCCCGGTTCTCACCGGCAAGGAACTATCCAGCATCATAGACAACTCCGGCGACACGCTTATAGCATTTGACAATTACGCCGACTGGTGCGTGCCGTGCCACGTGCTCGAGCCCACGCTCGAGGAAGTCGCCCGAGAGAACCAGAAGAGGGTCGACTTTTACAAGGTCAACGTCGACCAGGTGACCGAGGCGGTGCAGACCTTCGGCATTCCCGCGGTCCCGTTTGTTGCTTTTGTCAAGAACAAGAAGGTCGTTGCCTCGCTCACCGGCGTGCAGCCGAGGGAAAGTTACGAGAAGATAATAAAGGATAATAGTAAAAAATAAATTGATAATTCTGGGCGTTCCCCCGTCGCAGAGGGGGCGGTTTGCGAACCGTCCCCTATGCGACGGGGGCGGCCGTCCTTCCGGTCTCGCCTTCGGCTCGGGCTGCCGAGGCCCCTATATGCCTGACGGCGAGGGCCTGGCAGCACCGCGGCTCCAGCGCGGCCTCCAGTCCTGCCTAACGCGGCGAGAGATTTCCGGTTAGTCAAAAGCTATTTGTGGCGCCGATCGGACAGTAGTTTTTACCTTCCAAACAACACTCGCAATAACTTCTGCTGGAACAATATTTTCTTCCGCCGTGTAAAGCCTGACCTGCCGCTGACTGGTCGCTAGCCACCCGGGTTTTCGCATACCACAAGACTCGGGCGTCAGAGAGGGGGCACCTGCCTTCGCCGTAGCGGCTTCGCGCAGGCAGGCAACGTAACCTCTGCGGTTCATCCCCCTCCGCCTCCGGCGTTTTCCCTCTTTGAAAGGGGGAAAAAGATGTGCGGCAAGTTACCTTTTATCCGCGCGCCAGGTTGGACTGGAGGGTGAGCAAGAGCGAATTGCCGGCCGTCCCCTCGCCGAAGGCGACTTCGGGCGGTCCGGTAACGAGGCGAATAGCCGAGCCCGGAAGGAGAACCGTCGCCGCGCTTCGCGGCGGGGCGCCCAGATTTTTATGTTTTAACACTGTCTGAATCTTCATGGTATTTTCCCCCCGAATCAACTATTTTTCCTATTCTTTATCGGATCACTTTCAGTCAAACACCAAAGCAGAAATTATCAAAAAAGCAAGGAGCCCATTTCCGTGGAATTGTCCGGACCGCCAAACGACCAGCGCGCCGTACGCATCGAAAAAATAAAAATGCTGCGCGAGGCGGGCGTGCTGCCGTACGCGGAGCGTTTTGAAAAAACCCATTCCCTGGCCCAGGCAAGGGCGCTTGCCGACGGCGCCAAACAGGTGCGCGCGGCAGGCCGCGTGGTGGCGCTGCGCGGGTTCGGCAAGCTCACCTTCGGCCATTTGCTCGATTTTTCGGGCACCATGCAGTTTGCGCTTCAGAAAAACAAGCTGGCCGCGCAGTTCGAGCTGTTCATGAAAACCGTTGACATCGGCGATTTTGTCGGCGTCGAGGGCGACATCATCACCACCAAAACGGGCGAAAAGACCATCGACGTAACGCAATGGACCTTTCTCACTAAAACCTTGCGGCCGCTGCCGGAAAAATTCCACGGGCTTACCGACCCGGAACTGGTGTACCGGCGGCGCTACCTCGACCTCATCACCTCGCCCGAGCACATGGAGCGCTTCAGGAAGCGAACGCAGGTCATCAAGACCATCCGCGACTACCTCGACGCCAACGGGTTCACCGAAATCGACACGCCCGTGCTCGCCAACAAGGCGTGCGGCGCGCTGGCAAAGCCCTTCGTCACGCACCACAACGCGCTCGACATCGACGTGTACCTGCGCATCGCGCCAGAAACCTACCTCAAGCGTGCGATCGCGGGCGGGTTCGAGCGCGTATACGAGTTCGCGCGATGCTTCCGCAACGAGGGCCTCGATGCGTCGCACCTTCCGGATTTCACCCTGCTCGAATATTACTGCGCCTATTGGAATTATGATGACAACATGAAATTCACCGAGGCGCTCCTCAAACACCTGCTCATGCAGGTGTGCGGCGGGCTCTCCATCAAATACGAGAACACGCAGATTTCGTTTGACGGCGCGTGGCCGCGCGTTTCGTTCCGCGACCTCATCCTCAAGGACTGCGGCATCGATATCAACCAGTTCGCCACCAAGAACGAGCTGCTCGCGGAAATCAAGGCAAGGGGCATCACCTTCGAGGACGACGTGGACGTGAAGCGCGCCGGCCGCGGTAACCTCGTCGACCTTCTTTACAAAAAGGTGTCGCGTCCCGCGCTTGTCGATCCCGTGTTCGTGATCCACCACCCGCTCGATCTGTCGCCGCTGGCGCGGAAAAACGACAAAAACCCGGACGTGGTCGACCGCTTCCAGCTCGTGGTGAACGGGTGGGAGATCGTCAACGCCTACTCCGAGCTCGTGGACCCCATCGACCAGGCCCGGCGCTTCGATGAGCAGGCGAAAGCGCGCGCGCAGGGCGACGCCGAGGCCATGGAGGTGGACAACGATTTCCTGCTGTGCATGGAATACGGCATGCCGCCCATCTCGGGATGGGGCATGGGCGTGGACCGCGTGGTCGCGCTCTTGACAAACGCGCCAAACCTCCGGGACGTGATCCTGTTCCCGCTCATGAGGCCCGAGTAACCATGGCACGGCCCCTGGAGCTGTTCGTCGCGATGCGGTACCTGCGCGGCAAGCGCAGGATGGGGTTCATCTCGTTCATCACCTGGATTTCGGCGGGCGGCGTGTTTCTGGGCTCCCTCGTGCTGGTGGTGGCGCTGTCGGTGGCCAACGGGTTCGAAAAGGAAGTGCGCGACCGCATCGTGGGCATCACCGCGCACGCCAAGATCCTCCAGTATTATTCGCGGCCCCTTGTCAATTACGATTCGCTCCGCACCCGCATCCTCAAATGCCCCGGCGTGGTGGCCGCCACGCCCTACATCATGGAAAAGGGCGGCATCGAGTATGAAAACTCGAAGGAGGGCGTGATGATCATGGGCGCCGAGGCGGCCGCCGAGACCACGGTCACCGAAGTGGGGCGCAAGATCACGTTCGGGACGTGGGCCCTCGATTCCGCAATGTCAAGCAAGCACCGGAAGCTGCCCGGCATCGTGGTGGGCGTCGGCCTGGCCGACAAGATGGGCATCAGGCCCAGCGCCGAGGTGGTGGTGGGCGGGCTCACCAGCGAGGCGGCGGAAGGCGGGATCACCTCGATCCCCATGGAGCGCTTCGTGGTGCGCGGCGTGTTCGAGACCGGCATGTACGAATACGACGTGGGCCTGGTGTACCTGTCCATCGCTTCGTGCCAGAGCCTCTTTTCGATGAAAGGCGTTGAGGGAATCGCCATCCGGACCATCGATCTCTTCAAGGCCGACGCCATCGGCCGGGCCGTGAAGGACTCGCTGGGAGGGTATCCGTACCATTCGCTCGATTGGAAGTCGCAGAACAAATCGCTGTTCGAATGGATGAAACTCGAACGGTTCGTCATCTTCATCGTCATTTCCCTGATCATCGTGGTGGCGGCGTTCAACATCGTGTCGTCGCTCGTCATGATGATCATCGAGAAGCGCCGAGAGATCGGCATCCTCATGGGCATGGGCGCCACCGGCGGCTCCATCCTGCGCATATTCATGTTCAACGGCGTGGTGATCGGCCTGCTCGGCTCCACGCTCGGCACCGCCCTGGGCGTGGCGATCTGTTTTGTGCAGTACCACTACCGGTTCATTCCCATCCCGGGCGACATCTACTTCATCAACAAGCTGCCGGTGATGGTACAGTGGGCCGACATCGCCGCCATTTACCTGAGCGCCAACGTGATCTGCTTCCTGGCCACGCTGTACCCGGCCTGGAGCGCCTCGCGCGTGCTGCCGGCCGAAAGCATCAGGATCGAGTAGGGTATTTATGGACGCCATGGTTGAAGTTTTCCATCTGACAAAGACCTTCACCGACGAGGCAGGCGCATTCGACGTGATCAGGGACGCTTCTTTCACCATTGATAAAGGAGAAATGGTCTCGCTGGTGGGCGTGTCGGGCGCGGGCAAGACCACGCTCCTGCAAATACTGGGAGGGCTGGATGCGCCCACGGCCGGGGAGGTGCGCATCAACGGAAAGCCGCTGGGCGCGATGAGCGCGAAGGGCCTCGCCGCGTTCCGCAACCTGAGTCTGGGGTTTGTGTTCCAGTTTCACCATTTGCTGCCCGATTTCACCGCGCTCGAAAACGTGGTGCTCCCCGGCATGATCGCGGGTAAAACCAAACGGCAATGCGAGGCGCGGGCACGCGAACTCCTCGAGCTGCTCGGCCTGTCGCGGCAGGCGAGCCATCTGCCGTCCGAGCTTTCGGGCGGCGAGCGCCAGCGCGTTGCGCTCGCGCGCTCGCTGTTCAACCAGCCCGCGCTCATCCTGGCAGACGAGCCGACCGGCAACCTTGACAAAGAAAACGGGCACATCCTGCTCGAGCTTTTCAAGAAGGCGAACCGGGAGCTGCGGCAGACCTTTCTCGTCGCCACGCACAACGCGGAATTGACACAAGGGATGCACCGGACGGTGTATATTGAGGACGGGAAGATAGTGAGCAAAGGCAACCTTAATAAATGATTTATGACGGTGTCATTCCCACGAAAGCGGGAATCCATCCTGGAATCTTCACAGGAAAAGATGGACTCCCGCTTCCACGGGAGTGACAGGCAATAGTTGAGGTTCCTAAGTAGAAATTATTCAGGATATTTTTCATGACCCTCTGCGACTACTGCCACAGCGCGCCCGCCACGGTGCACATCACGCAGATCGCGCACCACAAGACCATTGTGTCGCACCTGTGCGAGACCTGCGCGCGCGAGCAGGGCGTTGTCGTTGAGGTGGGGCGCGACGGCATTGTACCCGAGGTGCAGGTGCAGGCCGACGCGCAGGCCGGGCCGGCGGAAAAGGAAAAAGATCGCGAGTGCGGCTTTTGCCATCTTACCTTATCGGAATTCAAGGCGCAGGGACGGCTCGGTTGCCCGCAGTGTTATAAGGAATTCGACCGGGAAATCGAGGCGCTTCTTGTCAAGGTGCATGGCTCGGCCGTCCACAGGGGCAAGGGGCATGTGGCGGCGGGCGACGCCGGTACGGCCGGCGACCTAACCCGGCTGCAGCGCGAACTTTCAGAGGCGGTGGCGCGCGAGGAATTCGAACTCGCGGCGCAGCTGCGCGATGGGATCGATCGTTTAAAGGAAGACAGCCACGGAGGCGCAGAGAGCACAGAGAAAATCAAAAATAAATAAAAACTTTACTCATTCAATCTCCGTGTCCTCTGTGTCTCCGTGGCATTCTTGTATTATGATACAATCAATCCTCACCCACAACATGCCGCCCTGGCTGTCGGGCGAAGGCCCCGACGCCGACGTGGTGGTGTCCTCCCGCGTGCGGCTCGCCCGCAACCTTGCGCAGCACAGGTTTCCGGGCCGGGCGTCGATGTTCGAGCGCGCCGAGGTGTTTCAGGAGGTTTCCGCCGCATTCAGGGAAACGCCGCAATGCAGCTCGTTCAACCCGGTGTCGTTCAGCAAACTTGACAAAAATGAACAGCGGTTCCTCGTAGAGGAGCGGCTTGCGGGCGCCGGGCTCGAAAACGCCGAGGGCGAGCGCGGCATCATCCTTGACGAAACGCGCCGCGTGAGCGTCATGGTGAACGGAGAAGACCACCTGAAGCTGCAAATCCTTGACGCGGGCCTGCGGCCGCAGGAATTGTGGGGCGTGGTCGACGCCATCGACGACGCCGTGGGCATGCGGCTCACGTACGCGTTTGACGGCCGCAGCGGGTTTCTCACCTGCCGCCCCGCCGATGCGGGAACAGGGCTGCGTGCGTCGTTCCTCGTGCATTTGCCCGGGCTCACGCTCGCGCGAAGCGTTGATACCGTCCTGCGCGGCGCGGCCCAGATGGGCGTTTCGGCGCGCGGTTTTTTAGGGGAGCACTCGCCGGTCGCGGGAGACCTGTACGCACTGTCGAACGCCTCGGCAATGGGGTCCACCGAGAACGCCATTCTTGACAACACGGCAACCGTGGCGAGGCACATCGCCGGGGTCGAGCGCAAGGCGCGCCAGCGCCTGCTCGAGGAAGCGCACCTCAGGCTTATTGACAGAATCCAGCGCGCCTGGGGCGTTCTCTGCCATGCGCGGCTCCTGGGCGTCAACGAGTTCCTTGCCCTGGCATCGGATCTGCGCCTGGGCATCGAGTGCAACCTTTTTGACAAATGTACCAGGAGCGAGCTCAACCGGCTCACGCTGTTTATGCTGCCCGGCCACCTGCGGGCGTATTACAAGAAAACGATGGACGACGAGGAATGCCGGGCGGCGCGGGCCGACCTGGTGCGGGCGTTTTTTAAAAGAAAAAAAACTGGAAAGAGGACCCATGAAAACGGTTGACGCGCGCGACATGGCGTGCCCCAAGCCGCTCATTCTTGCACGAAAGGCGCTCAACGGGCTTGCCGCGGGCGGCCGCGTTCGGGTGATGGTTGACAACGAGACCTCGGTGCAGAACATCAAGCGGTACTGCAGGGACAACGGCGTCGGCGCGTCGGTCTCAAAGCAGGGACGGCTTTTCGCGCTGACGCTTGCAAAACGCGGGACAAAGGCGGCCGCGGCAAACGAGGCTGCCTATTCCGGTTCCGGCGCCCCGGCAAAACCGCACGTGGTCGTTTTCAGGAGCGACACCATGGGAACCGGTCCTGCCGAGCTCGGCGCCGTGCTCGTGAAAGCGTTTGTCAATACCATTAAAGAAGTGAAGCCGCTGCCGAGCCACTTGATTTTCTATAATTCGGGAGTCAATCTGGTGGTGGAGGGGTCCGCCCTCATCGGGCCTTTGTCTGATCTTGAGAAAATGGGCGTGAAAATCCTCGCCTGCGGTACGTGCCTCGACTACTTCAACCTCAAGGACAGGCTCAAGGTGGGCGACGTGTCAAACATGTTCACGATTCTCGAAACCATCACCGCCGCCGGCCATGTAGTAACCACCTAGCCGCACGTCAATGAACAACGTGATCGCCGTATTCGATTCGACCCGAGCCGCCATCAATGCGGAAAAACTGTGCGCAAAGAACGGCATATCCTGCCAGGTGATTCCCGTGCCGAGGGACATTTCTGCCGAGTGCGGGATAGCGCTGGAAATCAATGCGGGTGACAAGGACAGCGTTGAAAAGATTTTTAATCAAGGGAATGTTAAAGTGAGGTTTTATAATAGATGAATTTTTCATTACAACAATATCGATGCTGGTTTATCCGCATTCGTGCTCTTGTTTTGATCTTAGAAAAAACTTGATCAGCCATACCCAATCCACCTATATTGTTGAATGCAAAAAACGGAAAATCATCCATAAATATACAAACTGAAAGGACAGCACCGTGAAAGCCATCAAGGGCTCAAAAACCGAAAAAAACCTTCTCGCGTCCTTCGCCGGGGAATCCCAGGCGCGCAACCGCTACACTTATTTCGCGAGCGCTGCGAAAAAGGAAGGCTTTGCGCAGATCGCCAACATTTTCGAGGAGACCGCCGACAACGAGAAGGAGCACGCGAAGCGCATGTTCAAGTTCCTCGAAGGGGGCATGGTTGAGATGACCGCGTCGTATCCCGCGGGAAAAATAGGCACCACGAAGGAAAATCTCGCGGCAAGCGCGGACGGCGAGCACGAGGAATGGACCCAGCTCTATCCTGGATTCGCAAAGACGGCGCAGGAGGAAGGGTTTGCCGAGGTCGCGGTGATGTACAAATCCATAGGCGTGGCGGAGGCGCAGCACGAAAAGCGGTACCGCGGCCTGCTTTCCAATGTGGAAAAAGGCAAAGTGTTCAAGAAGGACGGGAAGGTTTTCTGGCGCTGCAACAACTGCGGCTACATCCACGAGGGCACCGAGGCGCCGAAGACCTGCCCGGCGTGCAACCATCCGCAGGCGCATTTTGAGGTATTGGCGGAGAACTGGTAAAAAGATTCACCACTGAGACGCGGATAGACAGAGAAAAAACAGGGTTGGAAGTTGAAGGTTGAAAGTTGGAAGCCAGTCCATTCCGTAAACCTTCATCTTCACTTTCAACTTCCAGCTCTGAACATGTAACTTTGTAAGGAGAACACCATGAAACGGTATGTTTGCAATGCATGCGGATGGATTTACGATCCGGCAGTCGGCGACCCTGACGGCGGCATCGCGCCGGGAACGCCGTTTGAAAAACTCCCCGCCGACTGGGTGTGCCCGCAGTGCGGCGTCGGTAAAGACGAATTTTCCCCTGAGTAAAGTAAACGGTCCGAGGGTACCTCGTCACTCGCGTTGCGGCGCCAAAAAATATCCCTGCAGCGACTGCCTCGCGTGCCAGTGGTGCGCCGAATCACGCTGCAGAATGTGCAGGATGTCAAGGGCGGGCTGCTGCAACGAGCCCCCAAGGCGAAAAGGAAATAAAAAGTGAAAGCGGCATGCGGCACTTCGGGATTTGCCATCGTGATCCTCGGCGCGTCGGGCAACCTGGCGCAAAAAAAGCTCATGCCGGCGCTGCACCGGCTTTACCAGCGAAGCGAGCTTGCCGACTGCTCGATCATCGTGGGCGCGGGCCGCACGCCGTTCACCGATGAACAGTTCAGGCGGCGTTTCACCATCACCGACGACTTCGGCGGCAAGCTTTTTTATCACCAAGGCCTGCAGGGGCTCAGGGAATATCTTGCGGGTAAAGGATCATTTTCCCGCGTCATTTTCTTTTTTGCGCTTCCGCCCGACACCTATGCGCCCACCGCGGCCGAGCTGAGGCGCGAGGGCTTCTGCGGGAACACCTCCATCATCATCGAAAAACCCTTTGGCTCCGATGTTGCCTCGGCGCGGCTGCTGAACCGCGAGCTGTCGGCCTGTTACACCGAACGGCAGATTTTCCGCAACGACCACTACCTTGCCAAGGAAGCGGTGCAGAACATCCTGGTATTCCGGTTTGCAAACTCGCTGTTCGAACCGGTGTGGAACGGCCGGCACGTCGAGTCGATCCAGATCAGCGCGTGCGAACAGGCCACGGCCGCGGACCGCGCGCAGTATTTTGACAAGGCCGGAATCATCCGTGACATGGCGCAGAACCATCTCATGCAGCTCTTGTGTTTGCTCACCATGGATGCGCCCGCGAGCCTTGGCGCCGAAGACATCCGGCGCAAAAAAATCTCCATCCTGAAATCGCTTTCCGTTTCGGAATGCCGCCGGTGCCAGTACGACGGGTACCGGTCGGAAAAGGGCATTGCCCCGGATTCCAAAACCGAGACGTTTGCCGAGCTGTCGATGCGTATCGCGGGCGAACGGTGGAAGGGCACGAAGATCTTCATTCGCACCGGCAAGGCGCTGCACAGGACCGGAACGGAAATCGGCGTCCGGCTGCGGCCGCCCGCCAGAAACCTGTTTGCCGGGCAGCCCAATGTGATCGTTTTTAAGATCCAGCCGGCGGCAGGGATCATCCTGGGGCTGTCGGGAAAGAAGCCGGGCGAGGTCAGCATCGCGGGCACGCGCATGACGTTTTGCTACAACAAGGCCTTTGACGCCGAAATCCCCGGGGCGTACCAGAAACTCCTGCTCGACGCCATACGCGGCGACCACACGCTGTTCGTCGGGGCGAAGGAAACCGAGGAGTCGTGGCGCGTGCTTGACGCGGTGCTTGACAAAGGGCCGCTCGGCACCTATGCAAAGGGCGCTTTGCCGCCGGCAGGGCTCGACGCCGACTGGATTGATTTCGACGGCTTTGCGGCCGAATGCGCAACGGACTGATATATTTTTGCATGACGAAACAACCGCAATGACAGGAGGTTTTATGGCCCTATCCTACAGTGCCGACGAAATTTACGAAATTGGCGTCACCATCGAGAAAAATGGGAAGAAATTTTACGAGGCTTCCGCGGGCATGGCAAAGGAAAAAACGGTGAAAGACCTTTTTACTTCGCTTGCAAAATGGGAAAACCAGCATGTGAAGCTGTTCGAGGGCCTCAAGGCGGGCCTGCCGCAGGCGGCGCGCGAGCCGGTGTCGTACGATCCGGCCAACGAGCTGCAATTATACTTGAAGGCCGCAGCCGATTCCCATATTTTCCGCGCCGACGCCGACATTCCCGGCCTCGTGTCGCGCTGCAAGACCGCGATTGACGCGCTTTCAATGGCTTTGGTGTTTGAGAAAGACTCAGTGGTGCTGTATTCCACCATGCTCAACCTGGTGCCGGAGAACCTGGGAAAAAAAGACGTGGAGAAAATTCTGAACGAAGAGTTGAAGCATGTGAGCATCATAATGGGGGAAATGGAGAAATTGAAAAAATAGCGAAGTTTATTGCGGGGGAGGTTTCCCCCTCGCTCCGGTCCGGCCGCGCTTCTCCCTATTTCACCGAATCGTATCCGTAAGTTTGCGCCGCCGGTCCTCCGCTATCCCCTCCTGGGTGCAGCCAGGCACCGATAGCTGCAAGCCCGAACCTTCTGCTGGGCGCACCCTTGTGGCGGCGGTTGTCTGGGACAAGGATGTTTTTTCTGATTTAGCTTACTGCTGACCGCTAGATTTCGGGGCGCACCCGCGAGCGGCAGTCGAGAGGAAATCCTCATGATGAGGACAAATCAAAAAATTAAAGCATACTCCTGAGATATTTTTTCCTATATCTGAAATATCAGCAAATAATACAAAAAATATTTTTCTTAAAATATTATGCCTGATCCGTCATCCTCAAGAAAAACAATTCTCGACCATCTCACCCGCTACGGCGTGCTTGACAAAGACGCAATGGCGCAAAATCGGAAACAGCAGAGAAAATCCGGCATACAAAAGAGCGGAAAAAGAAAATTCAGGATGACGCTCGATCTGCATGGAATGACATCGCCTAAGGCCATGGCGGCATTGCGTGAAGCGGTAAACGAATGTTCCGAGAAAGGGATAGCTGAACTGCTGGTGATTCACGGCTACGGGCTTCATTCGGCGCCGGCGGAGGGTGGAGTACTTAAAACAGCGGTGAAGCAGTATATTGAAGCAATCAATGGTTTACGTGTACGGAGTTTTACCACTGCCGCGCCCAAAAATGGCGGGGAAGGGGCGACACTGGTGAGATTCTAAAAGCCTACATAATCCGCCGTCTCGGGAGAGAAGCGGCTTTACGGAAGGAACTTTGCAATTCCGATTATTCGCCGTTACTGGCCTGTCCCGACGCTCGATACGCTGTCGGTGGAGGTGTAATTCCATGTGACCGCGTACGTGCTGCCGTCAAAGCTCGATCCAAATTCACACCTGTACTTGGTATTGTTTTTGAGGAAGGTGAAACTTGCCGCTTGCGGCGTGATGGTCCAAGTTTTTGTGCCTTGGGGAACATAGGTGCCGAGATTGACTTCGTAGGTGCCGTTGGGAATGTCCGTGGGCAACGGCTTGGACTCTCCGGCATTGATCGTAAATATTTGGGCTCGAAAGTTGAAGTCAATGGCTTCCGAGGCATTGTTATCGACGGTAATTGAATTGTTATTTACGCACCCAATGCAACAGAGTGCCGCCGTTGTCGCCGCTATTTTTTTCCACATAGGCCTTCTCCCTGATTAAACATTCTACTTTTAACAATAAAAAGTTAAAATCAGCCAAGTCATTGTTTGAGACAATTACATTATACAATCATGTCAACCGGAATGTAAAGTGAATTTTATAACTTCCGTTGTTCCCGTATGTTGCCGATTGCCGCAATCCGGTTGCTCAAGCGGTCAGGGGTGACGATAAGCAAAATCGTCAATCGGCCATTCTGTAAAACAATCTTTTATTTACCGCTTCGGTACGAACCTTTTTTTCTTTTACCAGGCGTGAAAGGATCGAAGAGACCTCGTTGACAAGCCCGCCGCTTGTTGAGGTAAGATCCTCGACCGTCGAGGGACGGCGGCGCAGGGTGGCAAGGATCGCGGACTCGAGCTCACCTCCGGCCAAAAGCCGCGCAGGCGCGGCATACTGGCGCGAGAGTATCTCCACCGGAAGTGGTTTGAGGAATTCCGCTATTTCGAGAAGCCGTTCCGCGGAAGCCGGTGTGATCGAAGCGACGGCGCCGGGCCGGTCGAGCGTGTTGAGCTGGACGCGGCCCGGGCCGATTTCGGCAAATGCGTTTTTCAGCAGACGCAGCTCTTCCGCTGAATCGTTGGCGCCCGGCACGATAAACACCTCGAGCCACAACGCGCCCTTGTATTCCTCCGCGAAACGGACGAGCCCTTCGATAATTCTCTTATTGTCAAGACCCTTGTGCGGCCGGTTCACCTTTTTAAAGGCGGTGCTGGATACCGCGTCGAGTGACGGCAGGACATAATCGAACAGGGCGGCGCTTTCCCGCACCTCCGGCAGGGTGAAGAGGGTGCCGTTGGTGAGGAGCGCCGTCGCATAGCGTGGGAAATTCTTCTTTAAAAACCCTACGATCGTCCCAAGCCCCGTGTTCAGCGTCGGCTCGCCCGAGCCGGTCACGGTCACCACGTCAAGAACCGGCGATGGTGCGAGAAAACCGGAAAGCTCGGCAATAACCTCCGCGGCGGGTACCCATTCGCGGCGTTCGGCAGACAGGGTGGTGGTGCTTCCACATTCGCAATAAACGCAATTGAGGTTACATACCTTGAGAGGCATTATGTCAACGCCAAGCGAAACACCGAGCCGGCGCGAAGCAACAGGTCCAAACAGGTGCTTATAGTCCATGGCGAGCATGGTAAAGATGATGAAAGCCGGGCTTTAAAAGAAAGCCCGGCTTTGCAAAAAAGTGAAAAAGGCGCTTGTCGCAGCCCTTATTTTTTCTGGTCCGTGCTTGCGCTCGCCTCGATGTTTCCGGTAGTCTTCACCTCCCCGGCGTCCGGGTGGTTGGTCTTTATGACGAACTCGCCCGTTTTACTGTCCTTTTCCTCGAAGCGCGTCGATACGGCGAGACGGTAAGCCCATATCCCGCCGGCACCGGCCGAGTCCGGTCTTGTCAATTTGAACTCGCAGTGCAGGGGCAGGGTGTTCTGCCACGGCGTCTGGCCGGACGAACCCGAGCCAGGGGTGAAAAACACCTCCAAGACCTTCAGGTCGGGCTTGTCGGTGGAGAGCGTCAGATCGGTCTCATAAAGACCGTTGCTCCCACGCCGCATCTGGGGGTAGCCCGGGGAAACGGCGACCGGAACTTTTACAAAGCCCTTCATGCAAAGCTGCAGACTCGGTTTATTTTTGGCGTTCGAGTTCACGGTGAGGCATTTGGTGAAAGCGCCGTCGTGTACCCGATCCAGCGCAACTTCTTCGGTAACGGTGCCTTCCCGACCGGGAAGGATGGTCGTGTCGAAACCGACCACGGTGCACCCTCAGCCAGGCCTCGCTTCGCGTATAACAAGCACGCTGTCGCCCGTGTTCTTGATTTTGAACATATGCTTCGCCGATGAAACGGTTCCCTTTTTGATGGTGCCTGCGTCGAACTCGTCGGCGTCGGCCGAGATCAGGGGACCGGTCTTGGTGGCTGCGGGGACCAGGAACATGCTGCCAAGTAAAAGAAGTGTTGAGACTGTTTTCTTCATGATTCACGACTCCTGTAATTCGTGCCTAATAAATATAATATATACAATTACCCGTGATACATGGATGAGAATCATTTAAGGAGGTCCAGATACATTCCCATTGTTTATTTCACGCCCGATTACGTATTCGATTTTCTTCTTTGGAATATTGTAAATCTCCATGACGGGGCAGGGGGAGATCTTTTTCTCACTCTGATATTTTCGTCAAGGCGGGAAAGCGAATCGGCTTTCCCTTCGTCATCGGCATCCAGGATGATGCCGCTAAGGCTGCGCAGTTTTTCCTTTGCCACGTCCCGGGGACTGCCGTAATACAGGTCGAACCCGAGGCCGGCCGAGATTTTTTCTTTCTTAAGCGCGCCATGCACGCTGTCAATGACCTGCTTGATTTTAGCGTATTCGCCTGTGCGTTTCGCGTACACGATGGTCATGGCCTTCACGGTTTTCTCGCGGACGGCAACCTTTGAAAACGCGTCGAAGCAGGACAGCATGCCGCCCCCAGGGCGAGAACGAGCGCCAGGATAACGAGAAACGGTTTCACGCGGCCTCCGGATTACCCGCCGAATTTTCCCCTTCCGTAAAGATACAAATTATTGCCTCTTGAGTCGATCGCGACAATGACCGGCAGATTTTCGACTTCGAGACGGTACACCGCCTCGGGTCCCAGATCAGCGTAGCACACCACCGTAGATTTCCTGATGCGTTTCCCGATAAGCGCGCCAAGGCCCCCGCCCGCCGCAAAATAAACGGCGCAATGTTTTTTCATGGCGTCAACAACGGCCTGCCCCCTGTTTCCCTTTCCGATCATTGCCGCAAGGCCTGATTTCGCAAGAAGCAGGGGCGTATAGGCGTCCATGCGGGAACTCGTGGTGGGGCCGGCGCTCATGCCGCCGGTTTTGGGGTTCCGCGGCGTCGGGCCGGTGTAGTAAAGTATTTGCCCGCGAAGGTCAACAGGCAGGGGTTTTTTTTTCAGGATGAGCTCGTGCAGCCGCCGGTGCGCCGCGTCGCGCGCCGTGTAGATGACGCCCGAAATCAATACTTCATCTCCCACCTTGAGCGAGGAAATGTCGCGCGAAGAAAGGGGAGGGACGATAAGGTGCTTCGCCGCTGTCATAGCGTCACCGTGGCATGCCGCGCCGCGTGGCACGAAAGCGAGATTGCGACCGGCAGCGTCGCGATGTGGCAGGGGAACGTTTCGATGTGCGCGTCGAGCGCGGTCACGGTCCCGCCGAGTCCGCCGGGCCCCACGCCGGATGAGTTTACTTTGTCAAGGATTTTCCTCTCCAGCGCCGCGAACCGCTTGTCGCGGTTCCTGCTGCCGAGCTTTCTCAGAAGGGCTTTTTTTGACAGGAGGACCGCGGTTTCGGCGGTGCCGCCGATGCCGATGCCGACGATGACGGGCGGGCACGGGTTTCCGCCGGCCTTTTTCACGGTTTGGACCGCGGCATCAACGATGCCCGCCTCGCCGTCGGACGGCATGAGCATGAACAAACAGGTCATGTTTTCCGACCCGCCGCCCTTGGGCGCCAGCGTGATTGAAAGCGAACCGTCTTTCGTTTGCGTAAGATGGATGATGGCAGGCGTGTTGGTAAAAGTGTTTTTTCTTTGATACAACGGATCGTTCACCATGGACGGCCGCAGATATCCTTTTTTATACCCGAGCTTTGTTCCTTCATTTATCGCATCGGTCAAGGTTCCGCCGGAAATTCGCACGTTGCCGCCCATTTCAACGAAAAACACGGCGATGCCTGTGTCCTGACAAATCGGAATACATTCCCTGCGGGCGATGCGGGCGTTTTCGGCAACGGCGGCCAGCAGGGAGCGTCCGAGCCGCGATTTTTCCTTTTTCCGCGCGCTCCGGATTGCCGACCGCACGTCTCGGGGCAGGACAAACGCCGCGTCAAGGCACAGCCGCTGAACGCTTTCAACGATCCGTTCGTAGGGAATGGATCTCATAGCTTCTGAATTTTTTTCGACAATTTTTTCAAGTTGCTGCGGTAGGCATTAAAATCCTTTATCGGCATGGTTGCCGCGCCGCTGTCCATGGCCGCCTTTGCGACCGCCATGCTTTCATCGACAAGAACGCGCGGATCAAGAGGCTTCGGAATAATGTAGTCGGGGCCAAACGTCAGGGAGCGCACTTTGTAAGCGGCCAGCACCTCCTTCGGAACGCCGCGTTTTTTGGCGAGGCCGGCAAGCGCATGGGTGGCCGCCACCTTCATGGGTTCGTTGATCTCCCGCGCGCGCACGTCAAGCGCCCCCCGGAAAATGAACGGGAACCCAAGCACGTTGTTCACCTGGTTGGGGAAATCCGACCTGCCGGTGGCCATGATGCAATCGGGCCGGGCCGCGCGCGCCTCGTGAAACCCGATTTCCGGGTCAGGGTTGGCCATAGCGAAAATAATCGGCTTGGCGGCCATGGTTTTCACCATGGCGGGCGACACGAGCCCGCCATGGGACAGCCCCACGAACACGTCGGCGCCGGCCATGGCGTCGCCGAGGGTGCGCGCGCCGGTTTCACAAGCAAACCGCTCCTTGTATTTGTTCATGCCCTCGGTGCGGCCCTTGTAAATCACGCCGGCGCGGTCGGTCATGATGATGTTTTCTATTTTAGCGCCGAGACGAATATAATGAAGGGCGCAGGAAATTGCGGCTGCGCCGGCGCCGGAAAAAACGATGCGCAGGTCCGACATTTTTTTGCCCTGCAGTTCCGCGGCGTTGAGCAGCGCCGCGCCCGAGATGATGGCGGTGCCGTGCTGGTCGTCGTGGAACACCGGGATCTTCATCTCCCGCTTGAGCGTTTCCTCTATGTAAAAGCACTCAGGCGCCTTGATGTCCTCGAGGTTGATGCCGCCGAACGTGGGCTCCATGGCCTTCACGGTGCGCGCGAACTCGGCCGGGTCTTTTGTGTCAAGCTCTATGTCGAACACGTCGATGTCCGCGAAGCGCTTGAAAAGAATGCCCTTTCCCTCCATGACCGGCTTCCCGGCAAGCGGGCCTATGTTTCCCAGCCCCAGCACCGCAGTGCCGTCCGTGATCACGGCGACAAGGTTTCCGCGCGAAGTGTAGCGGTACGCATCATTCGGATTGGTCGCAATCTCCCTGCACGGATCTGCCACTCCGGGCGTGTAGGCGAGCGAGAGATCTTTCTGCGTTTTGCACGGCTTGGAGGGGATGACCTCGATTTTTCCTTTTCGTCCCTTGGAGTGGTAGTCGAGGGATTCCTGCTTGGTGATCATCGGAATGGGGTCCTTGTTATTAGCTGAAAATATTTTTTGAAAAAATGGTCCAGGAATATGATGACAAGTAGTGTAAAATAGATGAAATTATGCGGAATATGAAAGAGGATATGGTTAAATAGTCCAAATAAGCAGCTGGTGAATCTGAAAAATATCCAAATCATGGTCCAATGTCTGTTTTCAATCAAATAAAATAAATTCAATCATAAAACAAATTTTGTCCTCTCTACACCTCATAAAAAATTCCCCTTTATAATTCATTGCAATACAAGCCAATACGTTTCTAACTGTCGTGATGCAGGATTGTTTGGGGTTGTACGCCCCCAAAAATAAAATTGCAAAAACAAATTAACTCCTTGAAAACCAACCATGGCACGCTATTTGAATCATTAATTTCCCAAACTCGAGCGTGATTATTCAAAACGTAGAAGCTGAATTTACAAAAAAGAAAGATAAGGAAAAGACGGCACTTCGGAAAAAGGTGCAACCCAATCCAGTCCTCGCCTTTACTCTGGGTCCGTCTTTTTTCTTTAGGGAGAGAGGTAATCCTCTCTCCCTTTTATTTGGGGTGCCATTGCCACAATCAGGCAAGGATCTTGTAACTTATTGGAATTATTATTAATAAGGTTTATTGTATTTTTTATTATTTCCCGCTGGGGTTAATAGGCCGCACGGAGCGGTAGAGGTAAAATGGACCTCGTGATTGTAATTATTTGAAGTGAAAAGAAATATATTTTTAGGTATATTATTTGTTATTCAAATAGGGGGGAATAAAGTATAAGGATCAGGTCATGAAATACCTTGCATACATTCTTCAAATTCTCATTGTTTGCCTTCTGGCTCCCGTGGCCGGTCAGCCGTCAGGCTCATCCGTGAAAGGGGACACCAACCAGAAACAACATGCCGCTTCGGATATTTTCAATGAAATCATGCAGTCGCTCCCCGCAGACATGAAGGCAAAGGTCGATTCCGCTGCCGCGGATGTTAAGGCGGACGCTAAGGCGCAGCAGAAGAACCAGTCGAGCGAGTCGCAGTCTTCAAAGGGCACCGGTGCGGATTCGCGGGACGGCGCGGTCAACAAGCTTCCCGCCGAAATGCGCGACAAGGTCGAAAAGGCGATTTCCGATATGGATCTCATGAATCAAAACAGGCAGATTCAGTTCAAGGAGTACGAAAAGAAACGCCTGGGAGGCAAGTAACGCTACCCATACCCGGTGGTGCGACGCCGAGGGGGATATAAATGTTTGTACGGCCGGAGGGTCATGAGAAATGCTGCACGTCGCACGGGAGCCATGGCAATGTGGCGCACGGCAGCGGAAAGCTTGACGATCATGGGTACTGGGAATTTCCCTGTTACGAATGCGCGAGAGAATGGGAGAGGCAATTTCCAATGAGCGGCTCTGCGTGGCCTTTTGCCACGGAATTCTCCCCGGCGGTCGCGCAATACCTGCCTGGCAACGGTGATGGCATTTAAAAAAGCTCCGCAGTAGCATTACTGTGGCAGATGCTGATAAAGTTTAGGAAGCCATTCCCATCCACTTATCTCGGTAAGGACTGGACCGATGACAAGGGTGCCAATTCGGGAATTTTTTTTTATATTGGTCTGCGCCGCAGCATCGTGTGCGGACACCACCCTTGTCGACAAACAGCTTGATTACCGGGTATATCTCCCCGACAACTGGGTCCGCGAAGTATACAGCGATTCCCAACACAATTTCGTGGATACCACGTACTTTTATCCCGGCCTCCTGTCGCTCCGCCGCTACACCATCGACACGGCGATGTACAAAACCGCCGCCGATTGGACTCAGGCGTATTTTCTTGCCTATAAATTGTCGGTACAGTATTCCGTTGATCCGAGCGGGGTGGTTTTGTATTCCAACAACGACACCACCGTGAAGCAGGGTTCGCTGCAGGCAGCGGAAGCGTATTCCATTTTTTTCTCCACCGACACCGCAGTGGGCTCGTGGTCGGAATACATCCGGTTCACCGCGTGCGGACAATACGGCTATGAGCTGTACGCGATCGGCGACACCGCCGACATGGCGAAGAACATCGGCGTATATGCGGCGCTGCTCCAGGGGATCGTGCTCGCCGCGGGAGACCCTATCTTATCACCGCGTATGTTCCGCAGAAATGCTATCGCCATAGAAAAAACCCTTTATCCTCTGATCTGCGACGCGCTGGGCCGCCGGATCCGCACGGCCACCCTCCGGGCAGGTGCGGCGGGACTTTACCTGCGAAAAAACAACGCGCCCGCGCTTCTGGTGCGGTGATGCGGGGAAAGCTCCATCAACCATGAGACAAGGCGCCGATATTCTTTCCCGCATCATGATTTCTTGCGCATTGTTGTTGACGGGCGCGAACCTCGTGTTCGCCGGGACCGACACCTCGTCGGTCCCGTTTCTCTGCGAAAAAGGCGTCCGCCAGCTCGCACAGTACGACTACGATGGCGCGCTTGACTGCTTTGCCCGCGCGTTTAACGCAGGCATGTCGAAAGACAGCCTCTGCTATTTCTGCGCCGAGGTGTATTTATACAAGGGCGCCCTCGACACCGCCCTGGGGTTCAATTTCGGCATCAAGGCGAACAGCAATCGGGCGCTCGTGCTGCTCCAGCTCAAGCAGCGCGCAATCATCTATGCCGCCCTGGGCTGGAAGAAGGACGCGCAGGCCGTGGCCGATTCGCTCCTTAACTTCCGGCAATCCCGCCTGCGGCTGCTTATACCGGATGTCAATGCCCGCGTGGGGCTCGACTACACACGACGGCTGGAGAAACAGCAACCGTCGTTTCCGTACCTCGGCCCGCTCGCCGACACGGTATACGAGGGGCCGGGATACGGCGGCAGCCTCAGCCTGCGGTGGACCATACCGGCCGACAGGGAATTCCGTATCAGGGCAGGGGCAACAGGCACCGAGACGAGCAAATACTACCGCTCGACAAATTCCGCGGACTCGGTGAATTTGTCGATGGGCGTTTTTGCAGGGCTCGAGCATGTCCGCAGCGGCCTCGCCCTCGATGTCGGCGTCAACCGCGTCATCGATTATCTGGGGGACTATTCAACCCAGAACAGCATCGGTTTGTCGTATTCAAAAACCGGCGGCGCGTGGCTCACCTACCTTACCGCGGGGTATGAAATCGAGCTCGAGGCCGGGATGAGGACCGAAAACCAGAAATGCTGGGCAATAGGATATTTTGATCAATCGTATTTGAGCGGCAAGGGGTTCAGCGTGTTGGTCCGCGGGTCAGGTTATTTCGCTGACCCGCTTCGAACAACCGAGAATTTCAGGGTGATGTACATCGACGACGTCACGCAAAGGCCGGTGCAGCATTATCATGTGGACGCCCAGACCCAGAGTCCGACGCGCGATACCATTTATATCAATCCGGTGCCGATACAACAGATGTCGCTCCCGGGGATCTATATGAACAATTCGCTGGTCAAATCCGCCGCCGAATTGTTCTCCATCGGCGAGAACAGTCTGTATCCGCAAAACCAGGTTTCGTTTGCTCCCGAGGTCACCTTTAAGCAGCCGCTGGTCTTCGGCGTTACGGCGGGCATCGGCGCGTCCATTTCGGCGGATTATTACACCGATTTGTTCCGATGGGTTACCTTTAATATTGACAAGACAGATTTTGATACCACGTATTTCTATCATAATTTCGGCACACCCCTCTATATTGCCTTCAATAACGCCGACGGCAGGTATTACCTGGTCAGGCAGCTCGACAATATCGGCAGCGGCGAGCAGTACGAGGGGCCGATAACGGTGTCGCAGCATGTAAAGCGCCGGGGCGACGCCACCCTGTCCGCGTTCGTGTCGCTGTCGAGGCCGGTGTGGAAACTCGGCACGTTTTGTCTGCGGGCCGACGTTGCCAAGACTTATTCGACGCTGAGGAGGGAGACCTTTTTATGGTGGAAGGTGTCGGAGGTCGATGCGCCGTTTTCAATTCCCGACTGGTCGTGGGGCGTTTCGCTCACCTGGAATTTCAATTACAGCGGCCAGTAACATAATGTGTTCTGATTGATGAAGCGCGGTCCCCACGATAATAAGTTCCAACCTGAATAAGCACTCGTATTATTTTACTTTACGATTGTATACTAGAGGCTGATCATGAAACGCAATGCAATCATCATCATACCCTTCGCCTTGCTTTTCGCTATTACCGGCTGCCAAAGAAGAAACCTTGAGAAAGGCGAAATCTGCCTGCGGCTCGGCGACTATCCATCGGCCATCGCGTTCTTCTCCGACGAGGTGAAACGCCGGCCGGACAGCTACGAGGCGCGGCTGGGACTCGGCAAGGCCCTGCTGCAGAAGGCGTGCGACGCCGATACCGCGGCATGGAAAGGCGCGTGCATCCAGCTCGAGGCGGCACGCACCCTGTCGCCCGAAAGCGACATCAAGGAACTGCTGAGCGACGTGTACCTCGAACGCGCGCACCAGCTCCTTTCCGACAGGGACTCCATCGCCGCGCTCGACGCGCTCTCGCGCGCCATCGAGATCAACAACCGCGCGCTCGAACCCCTCAACCTCGCCGGCATCGTCTATTTCCGCATGGGCGAAGCTGACAAATCGGAAATCCTGTTCCGCAAGGCCGTGGCGCTCGACAGCGCCAACGCGGCCGCCCATTTCAACCTCGGCATGGTGTACTGGCAGGCCAGGCGCTTTCGCGACGCGCACGCCCAGTGGTTTCTCGCGCTTGCCGCGTCGCCGGGCGACAAGGACATGCTCTACTGGTTCGCGCTCGCCGAAAAGAAACTGCGGGAAGAAGCGCCATGATCCCCAAGCTCCCCAAGGGCTTTTCTCACCCCATGCGCGCGGGCGAGGGCGCGTTCGCGTCCGTGTACCGCGTTCGCCAGACCGCGCTCGACCGCTGGGTCGCCATCAAGATGCTCCACGAAAAAGACCCGGCCAAGAAACGAGACCTGGTGAAGGAGGCCAACACTCAGGCGCGCATCCAGGCGCCGTGCATCCCGCAGGTGTTCCACGTGTTTGAGTGGCGCTCGCAGGTGTGCATCGTGATGGAATGGGTAAAGGGCGCTTCGCTGTCGTCCCTGCTGTCGCATTTCCCCTCGCCGGAGGAGCGGCTGTGGCTCGCCGACCACGTGATCCGCAGCTTGGCCGCGGTGCACACGCTCGGCTTCGCCCACCGCGACCTGAAGCCCGAGAACATCCTTGTCTCGCCCGACAAGGGAGTCATGTTCGTCGATTTCGGTTTCACCAAGAGCATGGTTGACGGACAGCAGTCGGTCGCGGGGGTGGTAAAGGGCACGCCCGCCTTCATGGCGCCCGAGTTATGGAGCGGCAAGCGGGGCGTTGACCCGCTGCGCTGCGACGTTTTCGCGGCGGGACGCGTCATCCGCGACGTCGTGCAGGACCCGGCGTTCGCGGCGTTCGTGGACCAGTGCACGCACGAGGACCCGTCGCGGAGGCCGGCCTCGGGCGCGGAAATGCTTGCGCAATGGGAACGCGTCGCGCCGCATGTCACGCAGCCCGACTGGAAACGGCTCGCCAAGCCGCTTTCGTCGGAACAGCTCTCCCTAAAGCTCGCCGCGGCCGCGCGGCAGCTCCTGCGCGAGCGCAGGCACGACGAGGCGTACTGGCTGCTCGTCGAAAGCATCGAGGAGAACCCCAAGAACAACGAGGCGATAAGTCTCATGAATTCGTTTCCCGGCCATGTGCGGCGCCAGCGCATGCAGCAGAGGATTTCGATCGCGGCGGCAATCGCAGCCTGCGTGTGCCTGCTCCTGTTCGCGTTTGTCGCCGGAAGGAGCAGCAGGGACTGGGACATGCGAAGCCGCGGCGGCACGGTGATACGGCAGCGGCATGACGGTTCCGCGCTGCTCGCTTCTTCACTGCGCGGCCCGGCGGCCGACGCCGCCGGCCAAACCGTGCCGCTCCGCATCGATTCTTCGTCTGTCAAGCGGCTGTGCGGCACGCTGTTTCTCGCGGCCAAGCCCGCAGCGGGAAAATTGAGCGTGGACGGCAAACCGGTGGTGCACACCATGACCTACTCGACGGGCATCACCCTTTCGTTCGGCAGGCACACCCTGTGCTGGCTCGACGACAACGGCCGCATCACGTGGAGGGAAAAAATCAACCTGCTGCCGTTTGAGGCCAAAATCGTGTCGGTAAATGCACAATAAAACAATTCACCACGAAGACACGGGGAACTCAGAGAAAAATGGAGTTGAAAGAAATATGACCGATCGTACTTATCCCTGCCTCATCGATATAAGAACCAATGTTGCGCATCCGCTTTCGGGCAGGATCATCACCATAGGCTCATCTGCGTCGTGTCAGATCGTCCTTAAAGACAAAGGCCAGCCCGATATCGCCGCGCACATGATGTTCCAGGTTGGACATTACAAATTGTCCTCGCTTTCATCCGATGTCAAGATACTCGTAAACGGAAAACCTGTATCGAGTGATTACCTGCTGAAAGACGGGGACGAAGTAAACATTGGAAAAGCGCAATTTACCTATCGGGAGAGCTCGGCAAATACCGGTACCATGGCTCCCGCAATGTCGAGCATGCCCATCTCGGATTTAGTCTCGGCTGTTGTTTCTCTTCTAAGAAACAAGGAAGAAGACGTAACATCCGATCTCGTCGTGAGCGTATCACGCCTGATCGGCTGCGACGCGGCGCGCCTCGTGATCGAGGACGCGGAAAAAGGGGAGCGTAAAACCATCGCCCGGTATCCGGTGGAAAGCGGGCTCGACCGTTTCTCCAACCGCGCCATCGACTTCGCGAAAAACGCGTCGCAGACCGTGCTCGTCAACGATACGGACTGGAAAGATACCGTGGACCCGAAGAGCTCGCTCGAGCGGAACCTGATCGCGTCGGTGCTGTGCGCGCCCCTGACGGACGCGGGAAGGGTCTTGGGATATCTGTATCTTGACAGATTGCAAAACGGCCGCCCCTTTACCGAGGAGGACCGCAAGTTCTGCGACAGCCTGCTGCCGCTGTTTTCGGAACTGCTTGCCAACAGCGAGCACCGGCGCAGGCAGGCCGAGACCATTGCGCGGCTCCAGGCATCAACGTTTGAAACTTCGGGCGGCATGATCTACGAGAGCGCGGTGATGGCCAAGACCGTTGCGCTCGCCGCAAAGCTCGCCGCGACCGATTCGCCCATCCTCATTTACGGCGAGACCGGCACGGGCAAGGAGCTCATGGCGCGGTTCATCCACGGCCGCTCGCCGCGATCGAGCAAGCCGTTCAAGGCCATCAACTGCGGAGCCATCCCGGAAAACCTCATCGAGAGCGAGTTGTTCGGCCACGAAAAAGGTTCGTTTACCGGTGCGACCCAGCGCAAGATCGGCCTGTTCGAGGCGGCCACGGGTGGCACCGTGTTCCTCGACGAGGTGGCCGAGCTGCCGCTCGGGCTCCAGGTGAAGCTCCTGCGCGTTCTGCAGGACTCCGAAATCGTGCGCGTGGGCGGCACCGAAAACATCAAGACCGACGTGCGCATCGTGGCCGCCACCAACAAAAAGCTCGAGGACGAGACCGCGGCTGGCCGGTTTAGGCAGGACCTGTTTTTCCGGCTCAACGTGCTCACCATCGGCCTGGCGCCCCTGCGCGAGCGCGGCCAGGACACGGTGCTGCTCTCGGAATACTTTGTCAAGAAATACTGCCAGCAGTTCGGCCTTCCGGTCAAAACGTTTCTGTCGTCGGCGCAGAACGCCCTCATCGCGCACCACTGGCCGGGCAACATCCGCGAGCTCGAGAACGTGGTGCAGAAGGCCATCCTCTTGTCAAACGACAACCGCATCGCCAAGGAGCACATCCAGATCACCTCGTCGTCGCTCCTTAAAAACGCCTCAGGCCTGTCGTCGCCCGTAACCCTCAAGGACGCGCGCAGCGCCGCGGAAAAGGAGATTATTACCCAGACGTTAGTAAGGACAAAGGGGAATGTCTCCATGGCGTCGAAGCTGCTTGACATTGACCGGAAGTGGCTGATGAAATTAATGGAGGAGCTGGGGGTTAATGCGGATGATTACAGGGGTTGATAAAGTGTAAGATTAAAATGGGCGCCCCGCCGGAACGGCGGCGGCCGTCCTTCCGGTCTCGCCTTCGGCTCGGGCCGCCACGGCCCCTGTACGCCTGTCGGCAAGGGCCGGGCAGCACCGCGCTTCAGCGGGTCTATTTCCTCCCGTTGGTCGGGACCAAGCTCCAGTCCTGCCTAGCGCGTCGAGAAAATTTCAGCTCACCATCATGCTTCTGTGACTTCAATCGAAAATGTTTATATGTATTAAAAATAGATTTAAATTCGTATAATATTTTTTTATCCATATCTAACACCATCTCCAAGTCTTATTTTTAATCAATTAAAATCAACAAATACCAAATACTTTTCCCGGATAAACTCCCCATGCCGCGTCTCTTCGACCTTCTCTCCGAAAACACGAGCGACAAGACCATCTCCTCGCTCCGGAAAATCGCGGGAAAAGACAATAAAATAAACCGCGCCGGAAAAAGTCAGGGCGGCATTAATAAAGAGAAACCAGACAACAAGCCTCCCAAAAAGCACGACCTGTACCACACCCTCGAATTCGTCGCGCTCGACCTTGAGACCACCGGGCTCGATTTCAAAAACGACAGGATCATCGAGATCGGCGCGGTGCGGTTTTCAAGCAAGGGGCCGGGAGAGGAATTCAGCACTTTTGTCAATCCGGGCATGCCCATTCCGCAGCACATCACGCGGCTCACGGGTATTGCAAACGAGAACGTCGCGGCGGCGCCGTCGTTCAAGGACATCGCGCCGAAGCTCAATGAATTCATCGCGGACGCGCCGATCTGCGGCCACCAGGTGGATTTCGACATCAATTTTCTCAACGAGGAATTCAGGCGCATCGCGCTTCCCAAGGTGTTTGTGCAGCAGGTGGACACGGCCCTGCTTTCGCGCATCGTCGACCTGGAGCTCTCGCGCTTCACGCTCGGTCACGTGGCGCGGGCCGTGGGCGTTCCGCTCGAGAACGCGCACCGCGCGCTTGACGACGCACGCGCGTCGGGAAACGTCGCGCTCGTGCTTCTCCCCATGCTCGCAAAGATACCGGTTGCGGTTCGCTCCGTCATGGCGCACGCGGCGCCGCCGTCGGTGGTCAAATATTTTCTTGTAAAATCGCTTGAAAAAGAATCATACTCGCTCGACCTGTCGCCGGCCGCGCTGCCGAAGCCGCCCAAAAAGCTCGTGCCGGAAGATCCGCCGCTTTCCGTTGAGCCTGACCGCGTGGTGAAACTGTTCGAGCCGAACGGTCCGCTGTCGCATGCCATGAAGGGCTTTCTGCCGCGTTCTTCACAAACGCGAATGGCCGCGGCCGCGGCCGCGGCGTTCAACGACAAGACCTGCCTCGTTGCCGAGGCCGGCGCCGGCACGGGGAAATCACTTGCCTATCTTGTGCCTGCGGCAATGTACGCGCTCAAGAACAACTGCCGCGTGCTCGTGTCCACGCATACGCGCAACCTGCAGGACCAGCTCGTGGGCAAGGACTTGCCTGTTGTCAAAAAGGCCGCGGGCGACGGGCTGCGCTTTTCCGTGCTCAAGGGCAGGGCGAATTACCTGTGCCAGAACAGGTTCAGGCGGCTTCTGGCCGGCGAGCTCGGCGATTTCTCGTACCGGGAGCGCATGGGCATGCTGCCGCTCATCAGGTGGGCACAGGAGACGAAGACCGGCGACATCGAGGAGCAGAACCAGTTCAACATCAGGTGGTTTTCGCGCGTGTGGCACGCGATATCGGCCGAGGCGCATTTCTGCGAGGGCCGGCGGTGCGCGGAGTATTCCTGCTGCTTTCTGCAGCAGGCGCGCCAGCGCGCGCTCGGCTCGCACATCGTGGTGATCAACCACGCCCTGTTTTTCTCCGAGATCTGCGCCGAGTCGTCGTTCCTCGGCAGGCTCGGCCCCGTCGTCTTCGACGAGGCGCACCATCTCGAGGCCTGCGGACACCGGCACCTGCGCACCGAGCTCGACAGCAACCGGTGCGCCGCGTTTCTCGACCAAGTATCAAACCTCGACAAGGAACTCAAGAAGCGGGACGAAAAGGGCGGCGCGCCGGTCAAGGAGGCTGAGTTCAAGCCGCTGGCAAAGCGGCTGCGCGCCGACGTGAAGGCGTTTCTCGACGGCGGCCTTGCCTGGGCGCATTCGAAAACCCCTCCGTCGGCCGAGTTCCAGCTCGACTATGCCGCCGAGACTTTTTCGCAGAACGCGGCGGCTTTGTCTCTTGTCAACTCGCTTGCCGACGTGCAGGACTGCCTGCACCGGTTCTCGCAGCTTTGCGGCGACGGAGACCCGGACAAGGAACTTTCCGCGGAGATCCTTTCGTGCAACGACGCCGCATCGCAGCTCAAGGCGGATCTTACGTACCTTACCGCCGCGGCGACGGAAGATCACGTGTTCTGGGCCGAGGGCAACCTCGAAAAGGGCTGGATAAAACTGTGCGGCGTGCCGCTTGACGTCGGCGCCATCCTCGCTCCGCTGTGGGAGGCAAACGAAAGCGGCATGGTGTTCGCCTCCGCTACGCTTTCGGTGTGCGGCTCCATGGAATATTTCATGCGCAAGGTCGGACTTTCGGGCGGCCGCGCCGCCGCAACGCAATGCGAGGTGTTTGAAAGCCCGTTTTCCGCGTCGCAGGCGGTACGCTGCGGCGTGCGGAACGGACCGGACGTGGAATCGCCGCAGTATCCGGCCCACGTGGCCGATGCGGTGCTGCGGCTGCTTGGCGCATTTGACAAGAACATTCTCGTTTTGTTCACGGCCAACAGCATGCTCAACGCGGTGTACGAGCGGATCCGCTCGCAGGTGCCGAAGGACGACTGCACCCTTCTCGCGCAGGGTGTGTCGGGAAACCGTCAGGCCATCCTCGACGAATTCCTGCATACGAAGCGCGCCGTGCTGCTCGGCGCCGACAGTTTCTGGGAGGGCGTCGACGTGCCGGGCAAGGCATGCGAGATCGTGATCATCGCGCGGCTGCCGTTCCCGGTCCCCACGCACCCGCTCACCAAGGCGCTCTGCCGCAAGGTGGAGGAGGAGAAGGGCGAGTCGTTCATGTCGTATTCGGTGCCCGAGGCCGTGATACGGTTCCGGCAGGGGACCGGCAGGCTGATTCGCACGCTCGAGGACCGCGGCGCGCTCGTGGTGCTTGACAATCGCGTCTTCACCAAGGGATACGGAAAGCAGTTCACCGGCTGCCTCGACGGCTCGTTCACGCGCTTCGACACACTCGACGAAATGCTGAACGGAGTCAGGGCGTTTTTTGACGGAGAAACAACGGAAACTAAAATCACCTACGTCCCGATCGAGGAAGTATGAAACGGTTTTCCTTCTCTGCGGCGGTACTGTGCGCACTGTGGGGGTGCGGCGTTTATACCTTTTCAGGGTCAACACTGCCGGCCCATCTCAAAACCATGGACATCCCCCTGTTCGCCAACCAGTCCCTCATACCCGGCGTAGCCGAGGATATCACCAACCAGCTGTCGGCGCAGGTCGTTTCGATGAACCTGTTGCGGATTTCGTCTGGCCGCGGCGACGCGACGCTCCGCGGCAAGGTGGTCGAATATACCAATGCGCCGCGCACCTACGGCACGACCGCGGTGCGGCAGGTCACGGTAAGCGAATACGTGGTGAGGATCACCGTTGAAGTCGAATTCGTGGACAACAAATCGAATTCTCCGCTGTACAAGGGACGGCTGACGGGCGAGGGGGTCTATAATTTCCAAACACAGGCGGAAGCGGACGGCAGGAAAACCGCCGAAAGCGACGTGGTCCAGCAGATACTACAGAATTCCGTCCAGAGCTGGTGAGACCGTTATATAGCCTCCGCCGATCAAAACAGTTATCGCTCAGCAGCTTGTCTGATATTAAAACCGTTCGTGCTGAGCCCGTCGAAGCATGAACGGCTGCCCTCCGACATGATCAGGGCGAACGGACGCTAAAATATTTTTCACAAACATTTATGTTGCGCGTGCCGCATCAACACAAAAACCAATAATGCAACGTTGAAGGGTCAATTTTGACCTGCCTCCCTTCAACACTATTTTTTTCTTTGTGCTCTCTGTGACTCTTTAGCTGTTTTTATTGCTTAATACCGGCGCTCTCGCCTCGGCCCGCGTTCGCGGCCGCCGTCGTGGTGACGCTGCGACGGAACTGATTCGCGGTCCCATGCCTTGTTCACGCGCAGGGGTCTGCCGCCGAACTCCTTGCCGTTGAGATCGGTGATCACCTGGTCGGCGTTGTCCATCTCGATGAACCCGAAGCACCGCGAGCGGTGCCGCTTGCCGTGGGTGATTATTTTTACGGAATGGACGCTCCCGAGCTTTTCGAAATGCTCCTTGAGCTGGGCTTCGGTCGCGTCATAGGGAAGGTTGCTCACAAAAATTTTCTCAATCAAATGTTCCTCCTGAATACGGTTAGAAACGCCCGTCCGCCGGCATGGTGCGCCGGGAGCGGTTCAAAACAATAAAAGCCTGCCCATGCCGTATGGGCAGGCAAGTGATCAGGTATGGGGCCCTTAGGCCTGATCTACCAGGAGCGCCGCTGCTCGCCGAATCCGCCTCTGCCGCCGCCGCCGCGCTTGCGGTCCTCGCGTTCGCGCGCCTCGTTGACCGTAAGGGTGCGTCCGCCGAATTCTTTTCCGTTGAGCTGGGCGATCGCCGCGTCAGCGTTTTCCATCTCGACAAAGCCGAATCCGCGCGAGCGGCCGGTGTCGCGGTCCTTGATGATGGTGACTGCCGTCACTTCGCCGAATTGGGCGAACAGGGTCTTGATTTCCTCTTCGGACGAAGAGAAACTCAGGTTGCCGACATAGAGCTTTTTAGGCACAACTTCCTCCTAGTACTTTAAAGTGGACTGTATGACATGTTCCTAAGGGCAAACAGGTGGAACCCGGCGCGATAGGAATTTATTCCAATTTACTTTTAAGCATCCCCGCCGGCGTCTGCCGGCATCTGGTCGAGCCACTGCTGGAGGGTGCTGATGATTTTTTTCGCCTGCTCTGCGCTGGAGATGTTGAATTTGGACTGTTGCCGGTAATCGTCGTTCCGTTTGCGGTATCTGCGGATGGTGAAGAGGACGGGGCCATACTTCTGGTTGGCGGGTTCCCACTGCTGATACTTGAACATGATCGTCGCCCACGATCCCTTGGAGAGGATGACCTTTTCGAGCTCCTTTACTAACTGGACGCCGTTTTCCTCGTAATTGATGGTGATTTCTTTTACATCAGACGGCATACTGCGGTTCCTCGGCCCGCGGGATCGCTTCAACTCCTACATTGCTCCAACTGCACCGTGCCTTCGCTTTGCGGCGGAAAGCACCTGTACAAAGATACAACCTACAATACCGCAAAGCAAGATTTTCCTTTTTAGCGTCTGCGGGCTTGTATTGCCCGGCGCCCGGCCGACAACGTAGTTTAGAGTACCGTGCAATAAAGCGGCGCGTCCGGCCGCAATCATTTCTCATTGTGGAGCAACCATGAAATTCGCGAAACTGGAAGGCATCGCAAACGACTTCATCATCACGGCGGATACGCTCGGCGGCGGGGCGGCCATGCTCGAGAACGTTCGCACGCGGTCTGCGCCCCTGTGCGACCGGAGAAGGGGCATAGGTGCCGATGGCGTGCTGGTCGTGCTTCCTTCTAAAAAAGCCGATTTTGCCATGCGTATTTTCAATGCCGACGGAAGCGAGGCGGAAATGTGCGGCAACGGCATCAGGTGTTTTGCGCTGTATCTTAAAAAAACTGGGTTGTGGAACAATCCTCACCTTGCCGTGGAGACACTCAGGGGCGTGGTAAAAACTTCGTTTGAAAACGGCATGATCCGGGTGGACATGGGGCCGCCCATACTCAGCGCGCCTCAGATCCCGGTGGCCAAAGCGTCGGGCGAGGCGGTCATGGAGCGGGTAACAGTTGATAAAAGGGAGTTTCTCGTCACCGCGGTTTCCATGGGCAACCCGCACGCAGTGGTCTACGCCGACGAGCTTTCGGACGAGCTGGTGCTAGGGTACGGGAAAAAACTCGAATCGCACCCGTTTTTCCCCAACAAAGCCAATGTCGAGTTTGTAAAAGTGCTTTCGGACAGCGAAATAACGATGCGCGTATATGAACGCGGGTGCGGGGAGACCATGGCCTGCGGCACCGGCGCATGCGCAAGCGTGGTATCCGGCGTTCTCAACCACAGGCACGGCACAAATGTAGCGGTCCACCTGCTCGGCGGCGACCTGCAGGTGGAATGGAACGGCGAAAGAAAATCTCCGGTATATATGGTCGGTCCAGCGGCTTGGGTGTATTCCGGGGAGATAGACCTATAATGGCGCATCCAATAAATAAAAAATGGATTAAATATTCCGGTCTGTGTGAAACCGGCAATTCTGCCCGATTACATGAAAAAATGTCCTGCATGTTTAACCGGTTATCTCCTTATTAATATTTTCTGCCAGTCTTTTAGAAATCGAATCACTTTTTAAATTGAACGAAAATGAAATTATTTGGCATTACGAATGCAAATTATTATTTTGGATGGCGTTACAATGTTTTCCAAATTGAATCTTTCATCTGAAAAAATCATATTTTCACGCAATATTTTTAAATAAATGTCCGTAATAGGCAAGATTATTGCAATACCGGGGGAAGATTCGACCGCGCTCGCGCTTCCGAAGGTTTTTGCAATTCCGTGATTGTGAAACATTTTTTCCTTTAAAAGAGTCAAAGTAAATTAAAAAGCGGCTTTTTCTGCGCGGGAATGGTAAAATTAATAAAATATTGAAAGTTGGATATAATGAGAATCGCGACATTGCTTTCCGAAAGAGATTCATTGGATCTCTATCTGGATGAGATAAAAAACAACCGCACCCTTTCCGGGCACGAAGAGGCGGAAATTGCGGTGCGCATCCATAAGGGCGACAAGAAAGCGCTTGAAAAACTTGTCAAGGCCAACTTGCGGTTTGTGGTTTCAGTTGCGCGTAATTACCAGAACCAGGGCCTTCCCCTCAATGACCTGATCAACGAAGGAAACCTCGGGCTCATCAAGGCGGCCAAGAAATTCGACGAGAAGAAGAATTTCAAATTCATCTCCTACGCGGTATGGTGGATCCGGCAGGCCATTCTCAAGGCACTGGCCGAGCAGTCGCGGATCATCAACGTGCCGCTGCACCGAGTGGGGACCATTTCCGACATCGGCAAGGCGCAGAACAAACTCGAGCAGGAGCTCGAGCGCGTTCCCACCGCCTCGGAAATCGCCCGCGAGATGGGAGTTGACGAAAGGGAAGTCACCGACATACTGCGGATCGGCAACCGGCACGTGTCGCTCGACAAGCCGGTGCAGAACGACGAGGACTTCAGGCTCATCGACTCGCTGCACAACCACGATCAGGAGCTTCCCGACCACGGCGCGATCAAGACCTCGCTGTCGGGGGAGATAGAGAAGCTGCTCGACACCCTGTCCCAGTCCGAAAAAGAAGTCATCAAGCTTTATTTCGGCATCGGCGAGGATACCGCCCATACGCTTGAAGAAATCGGCAAACGCGTTCACCTTACGCGTGAACGGGTGAGGCAGATCAAGCAGAAAGGGCTCAGGCGGTTGCGGAACTCATACCGCAGCAAGAAGCTCAAGAGCTTCGTATAAGAAAACAATGCAGTTTTTAATGAACGGAGCGGATGAGAAATCATCCGCTCCGTTTTTTTTATCATTGAGTTCTGCCGGAACGCAGCCCTGAGATAAAAAAAGCGTCCTTATGGACGCTTTTTTTACAACCGCCAACGCATGACCGCGGTTATTTGGCCAGCTCCTTGAGTTTCCGGATCACGAGCAGCGCGTCGGGTCCGCTCACGCTTTTCTGCATCCCGAACTCGCCGTTCATCTCGGCGCTCATGACGCCTTTGTCAACCGCGTTGCAGATGGCGTTGTAGGCCGGGTGGGACGGATTGACGTCCGGGAACCTGCTCTCCGTTCCGAGGTGCTTGGTCGAAAGCGACGGGTCGCGCAGGATCGCGATGATCGCCTCCTCCACCACCATGGCGTATTCGCCGCGGTTTACGAGCTGGTCGGGATGGAAAGTGTGGTCGGGATAGGGTTCGAGCCCGCGTATCTTGAGGTCCACGATGTCGGTGATGAAGTTCTTTGCCCAATGGCCGCCGATGTCGGTGATGTCGGCCATTTTCACCGTGCTGTCAACCTTCATCTCGCGCGCGTCGGTGGGCGCCTTGTAGGAGTTGTCGTAGTTTTTGGGCCGCTTTTTCTCGATGAGCTTGTCGATCTGCAGCTCCGACACGAACAAAGCGGCGATGTCGGCGCGCGAGATCTTGTCGACAAGGGCGATCCGCTTGCCCACGTCGGTTCCCGGCGCAGCGCGTTCGATGTCCTGCACGAGCTTCCACTGGTCGTCGGCCTCCTTGGTCCAGTCCTTCTTGAGCTCGAGCACCTTCTTGAAATCGTCGGCTGCCTTGCCGAACTCGTAGGCCTTCTTGTAGCACACGCCGCGGCGGTAATATACTTCGGAGTTCTGCGGGTCGACCTTGAGCGCTTTCTCGTATTCGTTCTCGACGTCCTTGAGCCACTCCTTTGCGGGCTTGTCCTCGTTTTGCATGGTGATCACAATGGCCTTGGCTATGAAGCCGTCCACGATCTTGTTGTCGAGCGACTGGCACTTTTCAGCAAGTTTGATAGCTTCCTTGAAATCGCCCTTTTGCGCCGTGACCAGCGCGAGGCCGGCGTACGCGGGAGCGTATTTGGCGTCGAGCGACGTGGCAAGGTTGAATTCCTCCTTGGCCTTGTCGTATTTGCCGTCGTTGTAATACTTCATTCCCTCTTTGCAGTGGGAAAGGGGAGTGTCCATGTAGCCGCCGGCCTTGCGCGCCTTGGGCGCGCATCCCGTGACAAGCGACAGGACAATCGCCAACGCCATGAATTTCGTCAGCGTGATGAAGGCTGTTTTTTTCATAATTCTTTCCTTCCGGTGGTGGTGGTCCTCATTGGCTTATAGTAGTAGGTGTCTTATTGCTTTTTTGCCTTGCTTCATCCCTATGTTTTTTAAAAAATCCTGATCAATCAACAACCAGAATTACGCGGCATTCGGACAGGAACTTGAGGTTCTTCGCCGCGCTGCGAACGTCCGCCGCGTCGGTGTCCGAAATCACCACGTCGGTCGCGTTGTCGCCCTGTGCCTTGAGCGCCTTGATTTGCCCCGGGGAGGTTCCCACGCGGTCGGCGAACTGCTTGGCCGCCGCCTTCACATCCTTGGCGTATCCCACGATGCCGTACTTTATGGCCCACTCGCGAGACACGTACGCGCTGCCGTAGACTTCTTTTCCCGATTCGTCAATAATTTTCGGAGCAAGCGCGGGTTTAACTTTGAGGCCGTGGCAGTCGATGATGAGGCCCGAAAAGACAACGGCTTTCTTTGCCTTATTGCCCTCGAACGCAGTGATCGACGGCTTTTCACCGACCGTGGCACCAAGCAACATGTCATCGATACCTCCTACGCCGTCGAGGGGTATCTGCATGACGAGTTCAACCGAACCGTCCTGAAAATATTTCTCCTTGCCCTTCTGCTCGAACCCGCGCACAAAGCCGCTCACCTTGGTGGTGATCACGTCGCTCTTGACCATGAAGTTCTCGACCGTTGTGGTTGAATTGAGCAAAATTCCCTTGAGGGTTTCCAGGGCGGTGCGGATCGCGTTCAATTGCGCCGACCTGATCGCGCCGGCGCGCTGCGCGCCTTCCGGATGCTCGGGATTGGGGGCGCCGATGCCCTTTGCATAGATGATGCGGTTGGTCCAGTCGATGCAGCCGTCTCCCTGCTTGTCGGTGACGACGGTGTCGAGCACCGGCTGGATCTGCGCCATGGCCAGAGTGACGGAAAACAGTGCCGCCATCGCTGCGGTTAAGACTCTCTTCATAAACCCTCCTTAAAAAGGTAAGTAATGGTTTGTAAATTGTAATTCTCGTTAAGAATTTCCGCGGTAATTTCCCGCTTTAGGAAAGGGCAAACGTACCGTTAAAACACATAAATTTTATTATTCAAGCCCGGTTTATGCAATAAAAAGTGTGAAAAAAGTGTTTCATTATGATAATAAAGTATATCAAATTTCCCGCGTTTGTCTGTGATTGCCGTCACACGGCTGTTCTTGCATTGGTGAAGGCAACGCCCGGCGGTCACCTGTTCTTGCGCGCGATGCAGAACAGGTATCCCACGTATTTGAACCCTTCGAGCCGGTAGAAAACATCTATTTCCTTGTGGAACGCGACCTTGATTTTTTTGTCTGCGAAAAAGCCCTTCTTGTCTTCGAGCCTGCGCGCCAGGTGCGAATAATAATTGTCCCATCCGCTTTGTGGAAGTAGGCATAGAAGATGCACGTCGAACCCTGCCGCGGCAAGCATGGCGCGGTAGCGGGATTCCGACTCGTAGTGGTATTTTTCGTCCTCGAAAATGCGCCTCACCTCGTCGGGCACTTTTTCGGAAAGAAAAATAAGGTCCGAAAAGGCGAGCCACCCGCGCGGCGCAAGCCACCGGGCGGCGAGCGCAAGCCCTTTCTCGCGTGAAACGTAGGAGAGCACGCCGCCCTCGGCGAGAACCATGTCGAACGGGTGTTTCGAATAGTCGGCGGCCAGGATGTCGTCGGCCGTGAAGGTGATGAGGTGGCTCACACCCTTTTCCTCTGCAAACGACCGGGCCATTCCGATGTTCTCTTCGCTCATGTCAATGGCGTTCACCTTGCAGCGGAACTCCTGGGCAAGGGTGCACGCGCCTGCGCCGAACCCGCATCCCAGATCGAGGACGCGGCTGGCCGGGGTCAAAAGCGCGAAGCGGCCCGCGGCGAGCGTGCATTCCCTTCCGGCCGGGGAGGTGTAATTTGAATTGGGGTCTGTTACCATACGGAATGCTTTGCGGGAACCGGCGGTCGCAACGGCCGCTCACCGCACCTTGAGAAAGATGATGAGGCCCACCACGAGCAGGATCATGGAAATGATGTGAAACCGCCACGTGATTTTCGTGCGAATGTAGAATTCGTTTGCGTAAAATGGATTTTTTCTCATTTGGAACTGGAAATGATGGTGGATGGGCGCGCGCAGGAACATGCGCTTGCCCGTGGTACGGAACGAGACGATCTGGAGCACCACCGAGCAGAACTCGAGCACGAAAATGAATCCCACCACGGGCAGGAAAAAGGCAGCCTTGATGAAGATGAACATAATGCCGATGGTGCCGCCGAGGCCCACCGCGCCTGAATCGCCCATGATGATGGACGAGGGCGGCGCGTTGAACCATAAAAAGGCCAAAAGCGTGCCCACCATTGAACCGATGACCGGCAGTATCTCGTCCACACCGCCGATGAACGGGATGAGCAGGTAGCGGCTCCACACGGCATGACTTGACACATAGGCAATGACGCCCACGAAGAGGAAGCAGGTGATGAGCGGCACAGCGGCCAGGGTGTCGAAACCGTCCGTGAAGTTGACCCCGTTCGCCATCACCGCGATCACCAGCGTCATGAAAGGAATGAACAGCCAGAACGGCATATAGGGAAAATCTTTTGAAATGCTTAAAAACGGAATATTGATATACCCGTTGATGTTGGGAATATATTTGTAGGCCAGAAGCGCGACCACGCATGAAATAAGAATATAAAGGATAAGCCTGATATTGGCCGAGATGCCGTCGGCCTTGTACTGGTAATCCTGCTTGGTGATCAGCCCCTTGGACACGCGCGCCTTGTTGACCACCTTGGCGATATCGTCGATCGCGCCGATCACGCTGAAGAAAACATAGATCCCCAGCGCGGAAATGACATAGGAATTGAAGCGCGCGGTGATGACGCTCGTGACGGTGATGATGAACAGAAACAGGATGCCCGCGGGCATCACCGGGTCTGTTTTCCCTTTGATGGCCTCGAATTCCGTGTTGACATTGATCCTTTTTAAGAAGGCGATATAGGATGGGAAAAAAGCCATGGCGCAGAGAAAGGAAAAAATGGTGGCAACGCTCGTGGAGAAAAGCCTGCTGTTGAGCAGGTAAAGGTGGGTGTGTTGATACAAAAGGTCTAAGAACATTATTTTTCCGCTATGAAGCCGGTCCTTTCACCATTCAATAAATATATTATGGACGAAATTGGCATGTAAAATATACGTTTCGAACCGGAGATCGTGCGGCTTATGATTTTCAAAGGGGATGAGATTTTTTAATGATGAAATTTGGATTTGATACTATATTACCATCAAATTGCAAACCACAAAAAAAGACTCTCTCGCAAAGGACGTAATGGAAAGATAACCGCAGAGACACAGAGGCACAGAGAAAACAAATAGTCTGAAGTTGAGAGTTGAAAGTTAGATGGCGTTTTGTTTGTGTTGTTACTTTCAACTTTCAACCTTCAACCTCCAACTCTATGTTTGGTTTTCTCTGTACTTTTCTGCGGTGAATGGCACGGCCCGCGCATTGTCACTTCGTTCCATAAGGTAAGGTAGTGCGCGGCGCGCTTTTTATTATAGCGTTTGCCTTTTCCCCGCCACTTGGGGCGGGGTTCTTCAATTTCTTGATTATTAATGAAGAGGAGGACAACAATGGCAATAGACAATCACACACACACCGGCGCAAAAGGCGACGGCGGCAACGTGCTTTCCCCGGACCGGCTCAACGTGGGCAACGGCGCCCTGGTCGTTGACAAAGGCAAGATCGGGGCCGGCACCGCAACCCCGGCGTCTTCGCTCGAGGTGCGCTCGTCGGCAAACGACTATCCGCCGGTGATGCACGTGGAGTATTCCGGCACCGACGCGACGGACAAGATCGCGATACAGGGCGCTTCGGCTCCCCGGCCGGATTTCGGCACCGGCGGGTCGTTTCGGGGCGGCTGCACCGGCATCATCGCGCGCGCAGAGGCGCGCGGCGGCACCGGCGAACGGGTGGGGGGCGAGTTCTGGGCACAGTACGGAAGGGCCACCTACGCCATAAAGGCCACCACCTTCGGGTCGAACGACCCGGAGTCCGGGGTGCACATCGCGGGGTATTTTCACGCGGACCAGGAACAAAACCACGGCGATTTCTGGGCAGGTTATTTTCTCGGCCGGGTGCACATCAGCGAAAACGTGGGCATCGGAACGCGGGAGCCGGCCGCAAAGCTCCACGTGAGGGGTAATGTGAAGATCGCCGGGCAGGACAGCACGCTTTCCATTGAAAATCCCGCAGTGCCGAAAGGGTCAGATGACGTAATGGGAGAAAAAGGGCAGATTGCGTGGGATGAAAATTTCATTTATATAAAGACGCAGGCGGGAGAGAAGCATGTGTGGAAGAGGGCTGCGCTGGAGTCATGGTGAAGGGCGATGTGCTTTTTAATTTAAAAGAAACAAGAACACTGCCGGGACCTGTGCTCAGCTTGTCAAAGCACGGCAATGGCATACATTTTCATGAACGGGGCAATCGCCATGTACCTTTACCGACGGAGTACACAACGAAATCCGGTGGCGGTAGATTGGTCGGACGGAGGATCGCCGATACGGATCGCGGAACGAAGCCAGTACGGTTCGCCACATTAAAAGCCCCCACGATGAACGCGATTCCTTCCGGTTGCCGGGCCAACAGGATCTGTTTGGCCAGCAGTTGAGTCAATGCTATAAAAATCGGGATACCAGTCGTTGCACCATTCTGTTACATTTCCCGTAATATCGTACAAACCCCATGGGTTCGGCAGTTTTGTGGCCACCGGTTGAGTTGTGCTGTCGCTGTTGTAGCTATACCACGCATAATTTCCGCCTGCGCTCGAATCGTCTCCCCAAAAACATTTTGTGGTGGTGCCTGCCCTTAATGCGTATTCATATTGTGCATCTGTCGGCAAACGATAACCGTTTTTGTTAAAGTCAATCGCAAGCCCGACAAGCCCACAGCCGTTTCCCGGCACACCTGATTTAGATGAATACGAATACACCGTGTCAAGCCTAAATCGTTTGCTGCGCTGGTTGCAATAAAGTGCGGCATCGAACCAGGTGACCTGTTCCACAGGCCGTCTGGTATCGCCTTTAAAGTGTGATGGATTTACGCCCATAAGGGCCAAATAATCGGCCTGCGTAACGGGTGTGGTGTCTATCCAGAATCTGGACAGCGTTAAGCTAAAAACAGGTGCCGCGATCCCAACTTGTCCCATCTGGAAAGTACCTCCGGGAATGAATCTCATGCCTTCGGTACCAGCCCATTTCAAATTTGCCATTCTCTCACCGGACCACATGCTGCTGTCGCCGAGTGTGTCAAAAGCGATTACTTTGAATTTCAATGACAGGGAATCGTACCCTTCCAATTGTACAAAAGTATCCATCAAGGCTGTTTTGAATTCCGCATACCCGGTGTTATTATAATTAACGAGCAGCTTGTATCTGACTCCATTGCCGTTAGGGTCCGGGCATTTTGTCCATGATAGTGCGGCGTCCGCCCAAATGCTATCGCTATTGTTCGCTGGATAGGTGATTACAGGTGTCGGCGGTGGACGGTTGACGATATTGCCATATACCACATTGCTCCCCATACTCAAGACTCCCTCACTGTCCTTCTGATAGACCCGGTAATATCTTGGCATCCATGCAAAGCTTGGAGTCGGTGTTATGTAGTTCACCATAGAGGCACTCGTAATAGTGGCCCATAATTCACTCGTGGTGTCAACGGCACTCGTTGTATTCCTGTAAATCAAATATTCCGCGAAATCAGTTTCCAAAGTCTGGGAATAATGAACCGTTATTGTATTCACCGTGCTGTCAATGCTTGTGATTGTCAATAGTCTTGGCCTGATGCGGACCCTGAAGCCCTTTTCCACAATGTTTCCGTCGTCATCCGAAATTCGTACCTTCACGCTGTCCCATGCGCAGGCGTTGTCGGTTAAGAATGAGTATTCCTCACCGCCGTTCAACCCAAGGCTGCCAAGGACCTTGTAATTACCGCTGTTTGCCGTGTCTATTCCAACGGTCATCGTTCCAAACTTCTGCTGCACGTAAACCGAACAGTGTACCATACCTCCGTTGTTAATAATTGTATCTGCCGAAAGAAATGCGATCACCGGTGCGTCTTGAATAACGATTATGCCCACACTGTCTGTCCAAACCGTGCCGGCCCCATCAGTCACCTTTACAAATATCTTCTTGTTTCCCGGTTGCTTCCACGAATAGGCCAGCGTGTCCTTTCCTGCCAGCGAAGAATCGGACTTTTGTTTGATGGCAGACGAATTCAAGCTGTCAATATACCAGACGATCTTTACTATCTTTCTGGTTGGATTAGAATAAGCGAGGCAGGCTTTTATCGTATCGTTAATGCTGGCCGTATCACTTATAGTGTTATTCAAATTCCAGGTGAATGTGGTCGTCACAAGGGATGATGAAACCACTTTCACCGTATCTCCCGGAGATGCTGCCTTGCGACTCTCTTCTCCAGAAGCCTTGCGGGAAACAACCTCGTACTGATAGGTGTTGCCTACGGCAACTGTTGAATCGTAAAAGATAGTCGCGGTTTCCGGCAATGGTGTTGTGGTAATGAGATTAAAATTCTGCCCTTTGACTGCTCGATATACATTATATCCGTTGATTAAAGTCGTATCAGCCTTATTCCATGTCACCGACACTGTCTGCTTCAACGTATCATAGCTTATCTTCAGCCCTGTTGGAATCGGAATCCCCGTATACTCCAACAGTATCGGTTCTTGTATAATGCTGTCTTTCCCTGCAATAATCACAAAGCTGGTGTCCATGGGCCTATAATCATCGAGTGTGCTGATCAGCTTTACTTTATATTTTCCTTTCGCCATGCTCGGTGCAGTAAAATTGCCCAGCGTGTCCTGCACCGAGGTGAATATATTCGTGCCCATGAAAAGGACAAATACCGTCCGCGGGTCGTCGGTACCTTGGAGCAGTACTTTGCCGCTTATGCTGCCGAATGCTTTGAGGGTGTCAGCAGGAGGATGGACGGTGGAGTCATTGAACGCCTTAATCGAGTCCTGGAACGTGGCGGTGCTGTTTTTGCTGGCAAGGATGTTGTAAGTGCCCGAATCAAGAAGTGCAGTGTAGTTTCCGTATGCATTCGTGGTTGTTGAATATATTGCTGCGGCAAGGCCCGTACGAGGGTCGGCGCCGAATCGGTAAAAGTATACGGTTGCGTTTTTGGCCGGTGTGCCGTCCGGATTATAAAGCATTGCGGAAACATTGGAAACATTTTCCGTCTCGGTAGCCGTGCCGGCCGTTGGGCGCGTGCATGTGACATAGAACAGTGCCGTTATAACGACCAACAGCCCCGGCAATACGATTTTGTAATTGTGGACCATTTTTATTTCTCCTTTATCTGCGTAAGCGGGAAAAGCTGCATGTTGAGCTGGCAGACCCGGTCTTCGTTCTCGCTTCTTTCGACCATGCCGAGTATCCTCTTGCGGCATGCGTCCAGTTCCGCTTTGATATCGTTATACGTTTGTTGAGAAACGCTGAAGGTTACCGTGGATATGTTGCGGTGTTCCGCGGGGTGCCGGTCCAGCGCTTCCTTTGCCATGTCCATCATGTTTTTCTGAAAATTAGCGATGCTCAGGGATTTTATCTCTGGACCGGTGGTCAATATTTTTTCAACGGCTTTGTAATAGCCGAGCTTGTTCTTTTGAATAAGGCCGAGCTTTTTCAGTACTTCGATGGCCTTTTTGGCATGCTCCTGCCGGATGGTTGGGTTGAGCGCCTGGGCAATGGCCGCATAATCGTCTTTAAAATTGCCGATTGCAAGAAGCTCACGAACGGCGATGTAATACCACCTGGAATAATACTCGTACTGACTTGCATCTACGCGGAACGCCTTGGAGTTATGGTATTTCATCAGGCGTTCGAAATAAAGTTTTTTCTCCTCAACGGTCTTGGCTTCGTTGAAATAAACCATGGTCTCGAAATATTCTTGCTGCTTTGGGGAAAGCTTCATTGCAATTGCAAACCGCAGGATAAGGCTGCGGGTGATGCCGGTCCTGCCATCCACGATGTCCTTATACAACCCTGAGGAGTTAAAGCCAGCTTTTCTTGCGAAATAGCGGTATGAGAAAGCCGGGTTTTTTGTTTTCTGTTCTTCGTAGTATTCCCGAAGATACAGCCGGTAATCGGTGTAATCATAAATGCTGATTGATTTTGGTTTGTCCATACCTGTAATTTACCGCTTTTTGGGAGAAAAGACAATGGGTGAGGAAAATTTCTGTTCGGTATTTACGAACACATACAGCCCCAACTTCACAGCCCGATCAATATCTGCTGTTTGCCGATGCAAGTTTAGACAAGATCAGTATGGGATACGACGGTTCTACGGGTGTTCAGGCAAAATTACAAGTAAAAGGAGACTCAACGTTGAGCTACGCTGCAATCTATGCATCCTCCGGAGCGGGTAACAATACTTGTCAAATTTCAGCGGTAAATAAGGCAATAGTTGCTGTAGCTTCCGGTACAGATTGGGGTGTTGAGGTGTACTCCTGAATTTGGACACTCCGAGAACCAAATTTATCTTTGTTCTTGGAGGTGTGTATGTCTACGTCACGTAAGAAGTATGACGATGCGTTCAAACGGGAAGCAGTCCAGTTGTTGG